>Ga0207420_1000193_pt1 | contig 105883 bp, 85 predicted proteins | sample ThiBio_inoc_biof_FD_183941 | JGI IMG/M metagenome (GOLD analysis project Ga0207420, IMG submission 183941) | Wastewater bioreactor microbial communities from Cape Town, South Africa - Thiocy_inoc_biof (SPAdes) | ecosystem: Engineered > Bioremediation > Thiocyanate > Unclassified | place: South...
TGGTGGATCCATACCCCGATTTTGCAAACTGACTCTGGCAGACAACCCGCATTGAACGCCACTCAAGAAACATAAGAGTTCGAAGAGGAAATTAATTATACTTTGACGAAAGACCTTGTTCTTCCGTTAGTATATTTATTAGGCTAAAGTAATGTAAACTAACTCTAAAAGGGTTTATTCATACCGAAAAAAAGGATTTATAGAGGAAATATAGATAATTTGTATCATTGTAGGGGTATATTTTATCGTTTTCTGTATCATTGCAGAGGTAAAATACGATAAATAATGTATCATTGCAGGGTTATATTCTTGAAGCAGGTAAAAGAGTTGCAGGGGAAACGATGTGTATAAACTGGCGCGGGAAATATACGGCAACAAATAGCGTTCAGTTCAATAGGGGGATATCTTATCGAACGATAGAGGTCGGGAAAGAACATTTTACCGGTAGAACTGTTGAATTATCGGTAAGCATCTATCAAAACCAACTTTATGAAAAAAATACTTCTTCTATTATTGATCGCATTTCCGATACTCGCATCGGCTCAGGTAATCACTTACGATACCATCCGTGTTTCGCCGGATGATGAACGGAATATTTATCGGACACAACGTCAACAGCAAACCACTCAAACGCAGCAGGCCGATCAGAACCGTATAGCCCAGCGCCCGATACTCTTAGAGCGGGAACCGGCATCAGGTCTTGTACTCGATAAGAGTAAACTTCTTTACGGGGTCAATATCGGATTGTCTTTCAGCCGGAATTATTCTTCATTTAATTTGGGGCCGCAGGTCGGATATCAGTTCAGCAACCGGTTTATGGCAGGTGCAGGGATAAAATATTACTACAATAAAGTGCGTGCTTTTCAATACAACGAGGAGTACCTCTATAAGAATAACCTGCTTGGCACTAACCTGTTCGGCTATTTTTACCCGATGAGGTTCCTCACTGTTTTTGCCCAACCCGAAATAAACCATTTGTGGTTGAGCCTGACCAACGAAGATACGGGCGAAGTCACAAAAAGCAGTGGCTTTGTACCGTCGTTCTTGGTGGGTGGAGGACTACGGATGGGGCGCTCTCACCTTACATTGAACTACGATTTGGCGCAGCACACCAATTCTCCTTATCCGAGAGGCTGGTTCCTGGGATTTTCCGCGTTTTTCTAACAAACGGGTATCAAAAGCTTTTACAGAGCTTGAGTTCTCGGCCATTTTGTTCCATCAAGGAATAATTTCCATTGTTTGTATTCCTTGTTTTTATGGCACGGGTGAGTTGAATATGGTCATACGTTTTTGACGACCGTGCCGTTGGAATCTTCCATAACAATAATATAGCTCTTCTTCGTCAAAAATTTAAGTGTGTAATAATATTGGCTGTCAGTAAATCCATCGGGCAAAAGCGCCGTTTTCATGTCAACTTTGCCTTTCCATGTGGTTCCGGTAAAAGTATCGGGCAGGTCATCTTTTTTGCAGGATACGCCAACCAGGAGCAGGGCTGCAAACATCAATAGTTTTGTTTTCATAATGAATGTGGTTTTTTAATTTTTTTCAGGTACAAAGTTACGGCAAAAAACGATATGACGGCGTTTTTCAGCATACGGATTTCCGTTTTTAAAGAGTTAACGAAAAACGATCTCTTTCACGATCTCCATTCCGGCGTGCTCGTTTAGTTTATCAATCAGGCTTTGTTTATTCATAATCAGCTCGGCCCGCAAAACCGATGAAGTCAGCTGAACGTGCAGGACGTTTCGTTGAAAATAAATATTTTTGGTGTAATGCGAAACACCTTCCCCCAATAGCTCCCGCCACGCCGAAACGGCACGGTGTTCGGCCACGGCGATTTTTAATCCGGGATTCTCATTGAGGAATTCCGAAAGAACAGTCGCAATGGGTTGAGCGTTTTTTTTAAGCATAAACTGTTATCTCTCCGTCTTTTACCGAATAGATGTGATGGCTGTTGTTAATTCGTTCCAGTATTTTGTCGAACGACTCCCGGTTGGTATCCGAGATGAAAATCTGGCCAAACTCATCGCTCGAAACTAATTTTACGATCTCTTCCACCCGGTTGGCATCCAGCCTGTCGAAAATATCATCCAGCAGCAAAATGGGCGTCCGCTTCCCGGTTTTGAGCAGGTAATGAAACTGTGCCAGCTTCAGGGATACAAAGTAGGTTTTGTTTTGCCCCTGCGAACCCACTTTTTTAATGGGAAACCCGTCGAGCAACATTTCCAGTTCATCGCGGTGAATACCGGTGGTGGTGTGCCCCATCGCGATATCACGGCGACGGGTTTGCCGCAGTGTGTCCCTGAAATTGTTTTCGTGAAGCTGTGAAACGTAATCGAATGTCGCCTGTTCGTTGGAAAGGCTTATTCTCTTGTAAAACTCATCAAAAACAGGGGTGAACTCTTTTACAAACGCTTGCCGTTTTTTAAAAATAAGCTCTCCGTCTCCCGCCATTTGATCTTCCCAAAGCTCCAACAGGGTGGAGTCGATTTCGTTATCGCCCGGTTTCAATGTCGCGTTGCGCTGTTGCAAGGCATTGTTGTAGCGGATCAAAGCGAGCATATACTCTTTGTCGAACTGCGAAATGGCCATATCCATGAACTTCCGCCGCTCTTCGCTACCCCCCTGGATTATCCCGATATCGGCCGGGGAAATCATCACTAACGGAATAAATCCGATGTGGTCGGAAAGTTTTTCGTACTCTTTTTTGTTCCTTTTGAATTGTTTTTTCTGTCGCCGGCGCAATCCGCAATAAATCTCTTCCTCTCCTCCTGTCTCTTCAAGCCCGTATCTCCCCTGAAGCATGCAAACATCGGCATCGTGTTTGATGATCTGGCTATCGATAGGGTTGGTGTAACTTCTGCAGAACGAAAGATAATAAACGGCATCCAGCAAGTTGGTTTTACCCATGCCGTTGTTTCCCACAAAACAGTTTATTTTGGGCGATAACTCCAGTTCAACCTGAGCCAGATTTTTATAATTAATGATGGATAATTGTTTTAATATCATAGTAATTATTCCGCCAGGATTAACTGTTGCAGCTCTTCGGGATTAACGTTAATTTTCAACCTGCCTTCCTCGGCGAATGTTATTTTTCCGGTTTCTTCCGAAACAACAATCACTTTGGCGTCGGTTTCCTGCGTGATCCCTAACCCGGCACGATGCCGCAACCCCATGTGCTTGGGTATATTCGGATTTTGCGATATGGGAAGAATACAACCTGCGGCTTTTATTTTTTTACCCACGATAATCATTGCCCCATCGTGTAACGGACTGTTCTTAAAGAAAATATTTTCAATCAGCCGCGACGAAATGTCGGCGTTGATGATCTCACCCGTCTGTTCGTACAAGTTGAGTTGTAAATCGCCCTGGATGACGATAAGCGCGCCAATCCTGGCTTTCGACATATTCATGCAGGCCAGTACGATAGAAGTAATGTGCGACGTGTCCTGTTGTTGTTTATCGACCGGGATAAAGAGTTTCGATATAAACTTCCATCCTTTTTTCGAACCCAAAGACATCAGGAACCTTCGGATTTCGTCCTGAAAAAGAATGACCAACAATATCAGGCCGATATTCACGAACTGATCGAGAATAGAGCCCAGCAGGACCATATCGAACACCTGCGATACCAGCACCCAGATAATCATGAATATGACAATCCCGATAAAAAGCGGGCGCATTCCCGATATTTTCACCATCTTAAACAGGTAGTACAAAAGTGCGGCTACCAGAAAGATGTCAATAAAGTCTTTTATTCCAAAGTGTTCAAGCATAAAAGGTCATTGCTTATTTTTTCTACAATTTTCACACATTCCATTGCCTCCTTCACGTCGTGGACGCGTAAAATGCTCGCTCCCGACAGTAATGCAACCGTATTTAAAACCGATGTTCCGTTCAGACTTTCTTGCGGCGTGCATCCCAGCAATTTGTAAATCATCGATTTTCTGGAAATTCCTGCTAAAATCGGTGCATCAAAGATATCAAAATATTTTAAATAAGCCATCAACCGGTAGTTTTGATCGGTTGTTTTACTGAATCCGAACCCCGGATCGATAATGATATCGTTTACGCCCAGAAGGTTTAATTTTGATATCTTCTCGGAAAAATAGTAGAGGATGTCCTGGATAAAATTGTCGTAACGGGTGAATTGCTGCATGGTCTGCGGTGTGCCGCGCATATGCATCAGGATATAGGGAACGTTGAGCCGGGCAACTGTTTCGAACATGTTATCATCGATTTGTCCGCCCGAAATATCGTTAATGATATTTACCCCGTACTCCTCTACGGCATGCTTTGCTACCTCGGAGTAAAAGGTATCGATGGAAAGAATGACATCGGGATATTCTTTGCGGATGAGTTGAAGCGCCGGTTCCACCCGGTTGAACTCCTCTCCGGCGGAAAGGAGGGGTGCTGAAGGTGAGGTGGATTGTCCACCGATATCGATAATTTTTCCACCTTCATCCAGAATTTGTTGTACGCGCCCGACAATCTCTTCTCCGGATTGTTTGCGGCTTCCCGAATAAAACGAATCGGGCGTGACGTTTAAAATTCCCATTACCAGTGGGGTGGAAAGGGGAAGCAATTCGCCGTTTATGTTGATGGAGTTTGTCATTTCTACAATACAGAATTCGGGTCTTTGTACGGATAATCAATGGTATAGTGCAGCCCGCGGCTTTCTTTACGTGCCGTAGCCTGCTTAATGACCATATAACCTACCTTTATGATGTTTCGCAGCTCACAGATTTCACGTGAAACGACCGACCGCTGAAAAAGGTTTTCGGTTTCACGAAAAAGAATGTTCAGCCTGTCCATTGCGCGCTGCAAGCGGATATCGGAACGAACAATCCCCACGTAGGACGACATAATTTGCCCCACTTCCTTATAGCTCTGCGTGATAAGCACCATCTCTTCGGTGGAGGCGGTGCCTGTTGCATTCCAATCGGGGATATCTTCCTGAAAAGAATAATTCCTGAAGAGAGGGAGAGTGTGTTTGGCTGCCGAATCGGCAAAAACCACCGCTTCGATGAGCGAGTTCGATGCCAGACGATTGGCGCCGTGCAAGCCGGTACAGGCACACTCGCCGTTGGCGTAAAGCCGGTTTATGCTTGTTTCGCCGTCTATGCTGACAAAAATTCCGCCGCATAAATAATGGGCAGCCGGAGCCACCGGAATCATATCTTTGGTAATATCGATACCGTAGGTCAGGCATTTCTCGTAGATGGTGGGGAAATGTTTTTTTGTCTCCTCAGCATCCTTGTGCGTGACGTCTAAACAGACGTGGTCATCACCTCTGTTTTTCATTTCCGTATCAATGGCACGGGCAACGATATCGCGCGGCGCGAGCGAAAGCCGCTCATCATATTTCTGCATAAACTCCTTGCCGTCTATTGTTTTCAAAATACCGCCGTACCCACGCATGGCTTCGGTAATGAGGAACGATGGCCGGACACCGGGATGATACAACGCCGTGGGATGAAATTGCACGAACTCCATGCCTTTTATCTCGCCTTTGGCGCGCGCCACCATCGCAATGCCGTCGCCAGTTGCCACAAGCGGGTTGGTGGTTGTTTGATAGATACACCCGATACCGCCGGTTGCCATCATGGTCACACGCGAAAGGAACGTCTGCACTTCATGGGTCTGCAGATCCAAAATATAGGCGCCGTAGCACTCGATGCCGGGTGTGTGCCGCGTTACAATTTGCCCCAAATGATGTTGAGTAAGGATTTCTATTGTGAAATGATTGTCGTAAACATCAATATTGGGATGGTTCCGGATGGTTTCTATCAAGCTTGTCTGTATTTCGGCGCCGGTGCTGTCTTTGTAGTGCAAAATCCGAAATTCGGAATGGCCGCCTTCCCGGTGCAGGTCAAAATTTCCTTTTTCGTCTTTATCGAAATTTACACCCCAGCTGATCAACTCCTTGATTTGCGCAGGAGCTTCTTTCACCACGCGCTCCACCACGCGGGCATCACACAATCCCGCCCCCGCATCGAGGGTGTCGGCAATGTGTTTTTCGAAATTGTCCCACGGATTTGTTACCGATGCAATACCGCCTTGTGCATAGTAGGTGTTGGCATCTTCGAGCGTTGTTTTGGCTATTATGGCCACCTTGCCGTATTTTGCCACTTTCAGGGCGTAACTCATCCCCGCAATGCCCGACCCAATGATTAGAAAATCGTATTTATAGGCCATTCTTTTTCCGAAATTATTCTTTTTCATTGCAAATTTAGGCATTAAAGTTAAGAAACTGTTTCATCTTTTAATTTAAATGGAAAAAAGAAGCCACTTCGAAAAGCGAGAGCAAGGAGCAGATGATTCAGGCGGGCGTAACAAATAAAATAATTGTATAATAGTTAAAAGTCTGTGGTTTAGTTTGATTGTTTAAGTAAAAACATTTACTTTGTGTAGCGTAAGGAACCAGATGAATAAACAATTTAAAACTTTCTAAATCAATGAAAAATTATAGGGTTATTAGCTTATTGCTGTTGTTGCTCTGTAGTTTCCCGCTCTTTAGTGATGGAGATGATGTTTTGCAGGCACAATTGTTTACTTTGCACGGCAGGGTATTGGCAAGCGACACCCGCGACCCGCTTCCCAATGCAAGTGTAACCGTAGGGAACCTGAATGTATCGAGTGTGACCAACCAGGATGGATACTTTACGCTCAGGGTACCTGCATCGGCAAGAAATTCCAGGCTGATTATCCGGTACTTGGGATATGAGAATATGGAAATACCGGTGGTTACGCTGATTGACAAACCCAATAACCACATTGTGTTAACACCTTCTCCTATTGAACTGGGACCGCTTGAGGTTGTTTCGGGAGACGGAAGCGAACTGATGCGCGAGGCGTTGAACCGTATCCCGCAAAACTACTCTACCGATCCCAATATGATGGTGGCGTTTTACCGGGAATCGATAAAGAAAAATGCAAATTATATCTCTTTGGTAGAAACCGTATTGGATGTCTATAAATCTTCGTACCGCTCGTACGAGAACGATCAGGCAAAAATCTACATAGGCCGGAAAGCAACCGATATCACGCCGCGCGATACTATTTTAATGAAATTCCAAGGCGGGATCAGCACGGCGCTTATGCTTGATGTGGCGAAGAATCCCGAAATTGTTTTTGGAGAGAGGGGTGATGAATACAGTTTCAATATCGAAAGGATGATAAACATCAACAATAAGCCGCACTATGAGATTAACTTTCAGCCAAAAAACGGTATAAAAGATATTTTATTTCGAGGAAAGGTTTATTTGGATGCCGGATCGCTGGCCATCGTCAGAATAGAGTTTAATATGAATGTGGAAGGCCGGAAAGATGCTTCCAATATCTTTATCCGACGGAAACCTGCCAAGATGAGGGTTGATGTGGAAGAAGCCCGTTATATAGCCGACTTTATTGAAAACAACGGTAAGTGGTTTTTCAATTACAGCAGTACTGAAGTAAGGTTCCGGGTAAGGTGGACTAACCGCTTCTTCGGGCTTTTCGCCACGAACTACACCATCGGCTCAGAAATGGCCATTACGGACAGGTATCAGGAGAGTGTCAATAAATTCCCGAGGGACGAGCGTATCCGCTCTACCGATGTGATTGCGGAAAAAGTGGAGCACTTTCAAGATCCTGATTTTTGGGGCGAGTACAACGTGATTGAGCCCGGCATCGAAATCACTAACGCCATAAAAAGATTGAGCGGGAAATTAATGCGCCGTGCGGAATAATGCGGAATAAATAGTTGTAAAACTGTTTGTAATCTGAAAATTTAACTGTATCTTTGCAACCCGAAAAACTTTTAAATTAATTTTTACAAACAAGTTTTATGTATTTAGATTCTGAAAAAAAGAAAGAAATCTTTGCAAAGCACGGAAAGTCTAACACTGATACTGGCTCACCTGAGGCGCAGATAGCATTGTTTTCATACCGTATTTCGCATTTGACTGAACACCTGAAGTCAAACAAAAAAGATTATAACACGGAACGTTCATTGAAAATTTTAGTGGGTAAACGTCGTCGCTTACTCGATTACCTGATTGAAAAAGATATCGAAAGATACCGGACAATCGTCAAAGAATTAGGCCTGAGAAAGTAAAATTTTCTAAAGAAAAAATGAAAAAGAGAGAGTAAACGACATTCAACGATACTCTCTTTTTTTATGTGAATTCGTCCCGATTAAAGCAGCAGAGAGCCCTCAGTCTCTAAAAAGATTACAAAAGTGAAAAATATGTTATAAAACATATATATTTATTTTGCGGGTTTGAAAAAAGAGGCCTATCTTTGTATCGATAACCTAAAACAATCTTTTTTACCTTATTGAAGATAACAAGTTAAACCGCAGACAAAAGAGGTCATCTCGATCGAGGTGACCTTTTTTTATTCAAATATCATTTCGAATTGGTCATAACTATCTGTTCTCCAAGCTCTATTTTTTGTTTTTGGAGAATATCCGAAAAGAGGTGAATATGTTCGCACTTTAATCGTTTTGCCGTCCGGTAAGAATTCTAAAATACGTAGCCATCCATCCCCTCCGTTTCCTTGCCATCCCCCACCATCGGTTTGTGCATTAAACATCATTTGATGCACGGTTTTATTCGCATGATTTTTATCCAACTCAGAACTTCATCGCGCGGTGCAAACTCTGTTGTAATAACAAGTATTTTCCTCCAGTTAGGCAGTTTAAACTCAAATGCGGCGTTCTCCAACGTGGGGTTACCCGAACTGTCGTTGAAAACATCTACTAATGAGTTTCTCCATTTATTGTTCCTTTCCGGAAAAAAATAGGTTGAGAAACAGGTTTGCCTCGTTTCAGCTCTTTTATAGCCGTAATCGTGATTACCTGTTGCAATCGCATAAGGGAGGACGTTGTCTAGCCGTTCGAATGCTTTTGATGCGGCGTTCCATTGTTCTCTACTCGTTTGATTGCCATTTACTCCATCGGGAATCAGTAAATTGTTTTGCTCAACCAAATCTCCCGTACATAGAACTGCTTCTATATTTAGTGTGTTTTTTTGTGCTGCACACCAAGCCGTCATCAATTCAAACATAGGTTGATTTGTGTCGAACTTTATGTAGTTTTGGGGATCAGGTAATAATATCATCGAAAAGGATTTATTATTTTCCAGATGTGGGTCTTCAGTATTCTGGCCTAGTAAAATCCAAGGTAGAGAAAAGAACAGTACTGGCAATATTCTTTTTAGCATACGTTTTTTTTTAATGGATAAGGTGAATGCGATGCTATTACCGCATTCACCCTCCTGATAATCAATTACCCCAAGCCGTGTCTTGTGTGATTTGCTTGTTCGCGTTTATCTCACTCGATGGAATAGGCAGGTTGTAAAATTTATCATTCCACTGAAAACCGCCCACCCTTGGCCATTCTTCCTTCAAAGTGCCCCATCTTTTTAGATCGAAATAACGATAGCAATCTTCCGTGAAAAACTCAACGCGTGACTCGTAATTTATCGCTTCCATTGCCTCCTGTTTTGACGTTACTTTGAAAGCAGGAAGTATTTCATTATCTGTTATATTTGCGGGTAAATATTTATCTGGATTCGATTTTGCAAAATTTCGTGCCCGAGCACGTGTTCTCTCCAGATACTGATTACATCTAGCAAAATCGGGATTTGACTTTAACGCGTAGGCTTCGGCCAATAACAGATAAACTCTCGGCAAACGAATCAAAGTATTATCGACTCTCTGATTCCAAGTGTCTTCTCCATACCAAACGCCACGTTTCTGAATGTCGTACCCTGTGACATTATTAACTAACCAATTTTTATTCCATTTCAACTGAATGCCTTTTGTTGTAACAACATCATCCATAATGGTGAAAAATGTTGCATCGAAACGGGGGTCTCTATATTTCCATTCTTCAGCCGGATTATAATAAGGCGAATTTCCGGATATTTTTTTCCCGTCAATAGTCTGGAAAAAATCAACAAATTCTTTGGAAGGATAAAAGTAATCTCCCGAATAAGTATCGCCTCGCATAATACGCCCTTGATCACCCAACACTTCTATCGTTCCATAGTAATATTCCCTATACGTTTCTACACCGGGACCATATCCAATTGAAAAAATGATTTCAGAATTACCTTCAAAATCAACACGTAAAACATTTCCGGGATTATCCAAGAGTTGGTATCCAAGTTTTTCCACCTCTTCTCCTGCTGCAATTGCCTTGTCGTACTCTTTGGTGTATACATACAATTCACAAAGCGTTGAATAGGCCGCGCCTTTTGTAGCGCGATTGTAAAACTTGCTGTCCCATTTTGCAGGGAGATTTAATGTTGCAAATTCCAGATCGGGTATAATAATGTTTTTGATAATTTCATTCTGCGGAGTTTTGGGTAATTGGACCTCGCTTTCGTCATTAGGGTTTTTAACCGATGCTGCCCTTAGCGGAATATCACCATAAAAACGGATGAGCCTGAAATACCAGAATGCCCTGATAAAGTGCATTTCGGCAAGAAATTTATTTCTATCATTATCACTGATAATTTCATTCTTCATCTGCTCTACACCGCGTATGTTATTGTTACATATTGCAATAGCAGAATAACCCCTTTCCCAAATACCATTAACAATATTTGCTTCGTTGGGATTGAACGAGGCAGTATAAAAAGCTTGGGCATCTTTTAATCCCGATGACGAAAAATCACCGGTCATTCCTAATTCAAGTTGTGCGTCTGCCCAATGTCTGTTAAGGTTTTGAAGTGTTGAATAACAGGCCGTCGCTGCTAAATCGGCATGTTCTGCTTTCGTAAAAAAGGTGCTTTCATTCAAGGAGCCATAAGGGTTCCTATCCAAAAAACTATCCATGCAGCTTACACAAAAGAGTGCAAATAATCCGGTAATAAAGTATATATATTTTTTCATCTGTTTGTTTTTTTGATTTTACCTTTTAAAATGACAAACTTAAACCCACTAATAAAATTCTTGCAGTTGGATAATCTCCGCCCCAATTTGTATAGTGTCCGACAGCATTACCGTTTTCAGGATCAAACCCGTCAAATTCTTTTGTTGTAAAAGTAAGGAGATTTTCTCCCGACAAAAAGATACGTGCAGCCACAGCTTCGAACTGATGTCTATAACCCAATGTCAAAGATTTTAATTTTACAAAAGATGTGTTCGACGTCATTAAATCGGTCATTTCTTCGTATGATTCAGCCTGAATCATCGCTGGATATTTCCCTGCCGGATCAGTCCCCGATGTCCACCTGTTATCGTACCATTTGCGGCTTGCATTTCTGTTGGGGAATCTGTTTTGAAAAGACATGGGAGAATGTTGTCTTCTACCGAAAACGCCTGAAAAAACCGAGTTGAAATCAATGTTTTTCCATTCTGCTGAAAGAGTTAAACCTGTTTGTACTTTCGGTATATAACTTCCCAGAAACACCCTGTCGGCGCCTGTTATTTTACCGTCGTTATTGGTATCAATGTACTGAAGGCGTCCAATCTTGGCATTACCTTGTCCCATTTTCTTTAGTTTATCGGCTTCCTCTTTGGATGTAATCACATCTCCGGTCTTATAACCATACAACGAAGCTACAGGCCAGCCAACCTTGTTAATAGATGCACCTCCATATGGAAGAGTCGTTATTTCTTCATCAACTCCGGAACTGAGTTTCAGTATTTTGTTATTGAGGAATGAAATATTCCCTGAAATGCCGTACTTGAAATCATTCACATTTCCGTTATAATTGACTTCTAAATCGATTCCTTTATTTTGAACTTTCGCGTAGTTAACATTCGGGGCTCCCATTCCAACAGAAGGAGGCAATACCATCGACCTTAAAATGCCATCTGTGTTTTTCAAAAAAGCATCGGCGGTTATGGCCAGACGGCCACTGAAGAGGCCTATATCAATACCCACATTCGTGACGGTGGTTGTTTCCCATTTCAGATTTTTATTGGATAAACTCGATTGCGAATAGCCCGAATAGAGAGCCTGAGTAATTTCCTTCGTTCCAAAAATTACATTTTTCTTCGAAACAGAGGCGATAGTAGGGTACCACGACCCAATGGACTGATTTCCTAATTGTCCCCAGGATGCTCTCAACTTCAAGTTCGAAATAATGTTGGATTTAAAAAATTGCTCTTCCGATATTCTCCAGGCTCCTGAAAAAGATGGAAAAACGCCCCATTGATTGCTGCCTTTAAAACGAGAAGATCCATCGGCTCTTATATTAAATCCAAACAGATACCTTCCTTGATAGTCATAATTGATACGTCCGAAATAGGATCCCAGGGCCAGTTCATTTTTACCTCCGGTAATGGTTTTATCCGTAGAGTTTGTCCCCCCGTTTAATACCTGCATGTTTGATACTTCCGATACAAAATCCTTTACTTTTCCATACATATTATCGGTTGTATAGAGCTGTTGCGAAACGCCTCCCATCGCATTAATTGTATGCCCTCCGGTAAAATTCTTGTCGAAGTAGAGTAAATAATCGGTTACCCACATAAGGTCTTTTGCGCGTTCCTCCGTATAACTGTTTGTGTTATTAGTCTGACCGCCGTCATTATAGATTGGGGAGAAAAGTTTATATTCGTTAAAGCCAATATCGACACCTCCATTAAAGCGAAATTTTAAAAATTCGGTGAATTTGAATTCTACAAACATATTGTCCAGTAATCTATAATTGTTGTTGGTTGGATACTGCCACCCTGCTTCTGCAATGGCATTTTTAGAACTCGTGAATCTTGAGTCCGGTTCACCGTAAGAGCCGTCTTGGTCGAAAGCAGGTGTCACAGGGGCATTGAATATGACGTCGGATAATCGGTTGTCCTTGTCTCCCTGAGTGTAACGGTAGGCCAGCTGAGTGTTATTACCTACGGTTAAAAATTTTCCGAAATTTCCTTCAACATTTGCTCTGAATGACGCTTTCTGAAATGAGGTGTTTAACCCAATCCCGTCCTGATTTAAATACTCTCCCGATAAATAGTACCTTGACGTTTTGCTCCCGCCCGAAATGCTTGCGTTCAGATTATATGTCGGGGCAGTTTTGTAGATATAATCACTCCAGCGTGTCCCGCTCCCGAAAGATGCCGGATCAAGCCCGTCGTATTTAGTCGTGGGATCACCCCCGTCGATAGCCTTTTTGTTGTCCCGCATTTCTAAAATCGCTGATACAAATTCAGTAGCATCAAGTATTTCCATAATATGAGAAGGCTGCTGTATCCCATATGTAGTGTTGACCATTAGTTTAGATTTACCCTCTTTCCCCATTTTGGTTGTAATCAAAATAACGCCGTTTGCTGCTCGCGAACCGTAAATTGCGGCAGAGGACGCATCTTTTAATACATTGACACTTTCAATGTCACCCGGATTTAAAGATTCCAGGCCGGAACTTACAGGAGAACCGTCAATGATAATAAGAGGCTTGTTATCCCCGCTGCCAAAAGTTCCTATGCCCCTGATACTTACAGATGTTTCTGTGCCGGGAAAACCACTGTTGCTTAAAATTGATATCCCCGACATCTTACCTTGGAAGGCTTCACCCACGGATATGTTTGAGTTAATCGTCAGGTTGTCCCCGCTTAACGTTGATGTGGCACCCATTAAGTCACTCTTCTTCATAGTGCCATACCCTACTACAACAAGCTCGTCCAGTGTTTTAGTGTCTTCTTTTAATGTGATATTGAGATTTTTTCCCGCAACAGTTGTCACATCTTGCGGCAGATAACCGATATAGGATATTTGTAATGTGGCATTGGCAGGGATCTCAATCGAAAAATTGCCATCCACATCCGTCACCGTACCGTTGTTTGGCGTTCCTTTCTCAATAACATTGGCACCAATAACAGGTTCGCCTTTCTCATCAATAATTTTTCCGGTAACAGTTTTTGTGGTAACAATTCTGTCCGTTTCCTGCTGTTTTTGTGCTGCAGGTGGCGTTTTGCTGACCGAAATAGTGTTATCTGTTTTATGGAACTGGAGGCCGGTTTGTGCTGCTATCTGATCCAGTAAAGACTGAATGGTGGTATTCTTAGCGTTAATGGATACGTGTGGGGCCCTGTCTATTGTTTCCTGGTCGTAAAAAAATTTGTAGTTTGTCAACGTGCTGATTTTATTCAACACGATAATCAGCGATTCGTTTTGCGTTTTTAACGTAATATTTTTGTCTTTAATGGTTTGAGCTGCTACAGGGAGTATGGTAAAAAAACATATCAACCATAAAAAAACAAAAAAAAGGGGTTGTTTTCCGTGTTTTTGTTTTTCAAAATTAATTATATTCATAACTTTGTGATGTTTAACGATTTTATTAGAATTTTTAAACGGGTAATTACAACTTGCCGCGCATTATTGAACGTAGTGTTGGCGTAATAATTACCGATAGAGCGACTACCCTCCCGTAGTTGCTCTTTTTTGTAATGCCGGGGTTCGATGTTTCTATGTCATAGGCAAGAAAATTAAAAGATTACTGTTTCTTATAAAGCACTATCTGGTTATTTTCTTTCTTAAATGTTATCTCACTGGCAAACTCAAGAGACTGTAAGACAGACTCAAGAGATTGGTTGTCGTGCTCACCGGAAATAAGGTTGTTAAATTCCTGCCCTTCACTGAAGATGATGCGGCAATTGTAAACCCGCTCCAATTCCCGAACAACATCCCGAATGGGAGTGTGGTTAAATCTCAGCCAGCCCTTCCTCCAGACCGCTGCTTCGCTATAATTTTTTTGCTTGTTGAAATCTCCCGATAACGTGTTTACGGTCATTTGTTCTTTTGCGGTAAGCTGTACGCTGGCGCCCTGCATTTCAACCTTCACTTTTCCCCGCTCCACATCTACGGCGACAAGATCGTCTGTTTCATACGATTTTACATTAAATGCCGTTCCCAAAACACGAACATCAAAATACCCGGTAGCTACAATAAATGGTTTGGCGGCGTCTTTTGCCACATCAAAATACGCTTCACCTTGAAGCTTCACCTTGCGTTGCCGGCAATTGACGAATTTAACGGGGTAGCTTAGTTGAGAGCAAGAGTTTAATACAACGGTGGAGCCGTCGGGCAACAAGAATTGCTTCTTTTCTCCAAAACCGGTATGAATTTCTGTGTATGCTGTGACGGCATTGTTTTTTCCATTAAAAAGATAGGAGAAGGTGAGGATTATTGCGATAACTGCGGCTACCGACCCTGCAACCAGTAATACCCGTTTCACGTGGGGAGCGTTTCTTTTTTTGATGCGTTTCAACAGTAAACGCGCTTCTTGTTTGTACCTCTCTTTTTCGATGTGTGTACAAGAAGGCTGAATGGTAGTTTCCTCCCATATTTCGACTGTCATGTTTTCCACCGTTTGTCTGTTGGCGGAGTCTTTTATATCAGAAAAGAAACTTTCAGCTTCATCGCAGCTGTAAACTCCATTCAAAAAATGTCTGAAAGTTATTCTTTTGTTATTTTTTTGCATATTGTCAACTCAAAGGAAAAATATATTCCTTTATTAAGTAATACACTTGGAAGAATAAATACTGGGGTGTTATTAATTTTATTTCACATATTTAAGCAAATCAGAATCAAGAAGAGATCGATTAATTGTTCAGGATATTTGGATAAAAATGTTTTGATGCTTTTTAAGGATAAGGAAATGTGTTCCTGGACAGTATAAACAGATAAGTTCAGTTTCTCAGCGATTTCCTTGTGTGACATTTCCTCCTCACGACTCATTTTGAAAATTTCGCGTTGACGGGGTGTTAGTGACTCCAGGGATTTATTAATAATCAAATTTAGGTCATCGAAAAGAACTTTTCTGCCGGTTTCTTCATCGTAGTCAATGGACTGTGACAGGATGTGGTTTCTTAACTTCTCTTCTTGCTGGATATTGCGGATTAAATTCAACATCCGGTTGCGGATAATGGTATAGAGATAGGATGAAAATGATTGTTCGGGATCAATTACCCGCCTGCTTTGCCAAACAGCAGCAAAAACATCTTGAAAGATGTCTTCGGCAAATTCATACGATTTCACAAATTTCATTGCAAAATAAATCAACCGGTTTTTATAATTGGCATACAGTTCGCAAAATGCCTCTTCGTCACCGTTAATCAGACGGATAACAAGTTCTTTTTCATGCATGTCCGGTTGAATAATATTCATAAATTTCACCTTGATTTTGCAAAGTTACAATTATAAAATAAAAATAATGTTAAAGGGGCATTTTTATTCCATCATAAAGCCTATGAGTGGCTGTTTTTCAGGAAAAATATGACTGTAATCTATTGTAAATGTGGATGTTTTATACCCAAGAAGCAATTGGACCAACGCATCTGTTTCCAGGTTGTAGCGCACAACCTTTTCGGGGTTGCTTCTGGCGACTTTCCCTTTTTCTATCACAAAAACGGCATTATTTTTCCTGATGAGCGGATCAGAAATTTTTACAGAAATTTGTGTTTCAGGATACTTTTTTGCAAAAACTGCCAACAGCTTTTCTGCATCTATAACGCGCGACATACCCATCAGGCTTCTTTTTACCGGAAAATCAAACAATGCGGCTTCTTCCACAATTGCCTGAAAATCTTCGGGTGACTTTTGTACTGTCATATCGCGGCGGCGAAAAAAAGAATCGAATGTTTCGTAAGCGGCTTTAAGATTGTCCGATTCGGAAATAATTTCCCGTAAATCGGGAAGGGGCGCTCCTGCGTCAAAAGTTTGAATAAAACCAAACTGCCTGTAAAACTTCATTACCGATTCTTCCTGCGGAACCAGAATCGCCAGCGGGACTCCGTTTTTATCCATTTCATTGAAAGATTTTTCGATCAAAGCGCCCATAAATCCCTTTCGCCTGGCTTCCGGCAATGTGCATAACCCGGAAAAATAGGCAATGGGGATTTCCCCGCCGTGAAACGAAAAATTGAACGGAAGCATTTGCAGGGAAGAGACCGCTTTTTCTTTGTCTTTTTCTTCGTCGAAATAGATCAAGGTGTTTTCGTTTCGGTATTTCTCCCGGAAATAAATCTCCATATATTCGTCGGAATCGCCGAAAACGGTTTTCCACATATTGTAAACCTGCTGTTTGGTTGTATCGTCGGCGAATCGTATCATAGCGGTTAGTTTTTGAGCCGGGCGTTGTATTTCTCAAGCAGAATATCGGGTTGGTATGAAAGCTTGGCATGGCGCAGATTTTCAATCCCCATATCTTCTTCACGATTCACATAGGTGAACCCGGCTGTTTCGTTCTCGATAAATTGCTGATTGATGATGGTGTAGGCACCGTGAATGGTGGTGAATGCCTTTTCCACATGAACAATAAAAGTATCTCTTGTAAGCGGCTCACCGATGGTGAATGCGGCAATTTCGCTGTTCACGCATATTAACCCGCCTTTAAGTCCTAAGTATTCAAAATTTTCAAGCATCAGCGTGGTGGCAAAATCGTCGTAAACCAACGATGGCTCTTTCTCATCTATATTGATCTGCATCCATTTGTCGAGCATCTCTTTACATTCTTTTACCAACATCGGGTTCCCGGTCAGCGACTTGTATTTCCATTCGTTTTCGCGCTTAAACCTGTTGATGTGATTCCTTTTGCTTTGTAGTTTTTTCCCGGTAAGGTTTATCAGTTTCTCCGTTGTGTAAATATAGTCCGACACGCTGCGGTTGAGTTTATAATCGAAAATACCGGGCATTGCCGCTTCAATCTCATCCATCATCTCCCCGGTCAACCCCCTGATTTGAAAAACCGTATCAAATTGTTTGTGATCGTCCATGATGATCTCTATGGCTTCCTTTATCTTGTCACCGCCAATAGGTTTCAGGTAGGAATTCCGGTTGTTGTTGTCCCTGAACCGGATAAAAAGCCATTCGTCGGCGGTCGCGTATTCAGTGTTGAACTTCTTTCCCCAGCTGTACAGGTTGGTAAAACAGAGATCCGAGGCTCTGTAATTCTGTTGGCAGAGACGCGAATTGATAATGTCTTTGTCTTTTAGTTCTATGGTTTTAAATGCTAGCATAAAATCGGCTGCTTTCGTTATGATTATTGAGTGAGAACAATTTTTCATGCGAAAAGTTTAACAAAAAACGGAATGATGCTCTCATTCCGTCTGAAACCAGGGGGTCTTGTGTTTTAAAACTTTTTGAACCCTACAATTTTCCGGACTGCGGTAATTGTTTTCGATGCGCTTTCGCGTGCTTTTTCGGCCCCTTCTTTGGTGACTTTCCGCAGATAGGCATCGTCTTTCTCAATTTCCAGAATTCGCTCACGGATTGGCGAAGTAACTTTGATAATGTCTCCGGCCAGTTGTTTTTTCATATCTCCGTAACGAATTTCGCAACTGTTCCATTTGTTTTCGTAATGTTGAACCACATCGGGAGTTGAAACTGCACGCATGATGGTAAACAGGTTCTCTATGTAATCCGGCTTGACGGAATTCGGCTCGGTTGGCCCGGAATCGGTAAGAGCGCGCTTTACTTTCTTTTCGATCTCCTTGGGTGAATCTGCCAGGTAAATGGCATTGCCTTCCGATTTCCCCATTTTCCCGCTTCCATCCAGCCCGGGAATTTTTATCAGCTCTTCCCCGAAATTGTATGCAACAGGTTCTTTAAAATATTCCACGCCGTAAAAATTGTTGAACCGGCGGGCAAATTTGCGGGTCATCTCCAGATGCTGCTCCTGGTCTTTTCCCACAGGCACCTTGTCGGCGTTATGAATAAGGATATCGGCAGCCATCAACGTGGGATAGGTGAGTAATCCCGCATTCACGTTTTCGGGTTGTTTCCTCGCTTTTTCCTTGAACGATGTGGTTTTTGCAAGTTCACCCAAGTAAGCGTGCATGTTCAGGTAGAGATATAACTCGATGGTTTCCGGCACGTCGCTTTGAATGTAAATGACAGACCTTTCGGGATCGATGCCTGCAGCCAAGTAGTCCACCAATACATTTTTGACGTTTTCGTGTAAATATTTTGGATTGGGGTGTGTGGTGAGTGAGTGGATATCGGCAATAAAAAAGAAACACCTGTTTTCGTCCTGCATCCGGATGAAATTGCGCAGCGCACCGAAATAATTTCCTAAATGTAAATTTCCCGTTGACCGGATTCCACTGAGTACTGTATCCATATTGAAATTGATTGTTTTTTCGAAATGCAAAGATAATAAATATTTACGAGTTGTGATTTGATGGGGATGAATGAAACAATTTTCTTAGAATGTGTTTTGAATTTTTTTATGTGCTGTTTTATAGTCATTTTTTGATGGATTTGGTTTTTCGTTTCGCACCGTATAGCGGGCTATACGGAAGGAAGGAAAGTTCAAAGACGCGAAGAAGGACACAAAACAGCATAAAAGAGAGAAGTGCAACTATAATTCGTGAAATTCAAAACACTTTCTTAAATTTGCAGACCACAAATCACTCAAACAATTAATTTAACAATAAAAATGAAGAAATTTATTCTACTCTTTGCTATGTCATTTTTCGGATTACTGGCTTTTGGCCAGCAGGTTGAGCGAAGTATTTCCATTATTCCGGAACCGGTTTCGGTGGTGAAAAAAGGAGGATACTATGTGCTTCCCAACGATATTGTCATCTCTGCCCCTTCCGGGAAAGAGATGAAGTTTATTAACGATCTCCTGGCGAAAAAACTTTCTACCGCCCCCGGTAAAAAAGTACAGGTAAGGAACGATGCTGCCAATGCCGATATAGTACTGGCGTTAAATACCAAAACCGATTCCAAAATTGGTGACGAAGGCTATAGTTTGTCGGTAACTCCGGGTAAGGTGAACATCAACGCCAATAAGCCAGCCGGCTTGCTGTATGGTGTCCAAACGTTTTTACAACTCCTGCCGCCTCAGATCGAAAGCGATAAACGCGAAGAGAACGTTTCGTGGCAGCTTCCGCAAGTTGAGATTACGGATTACCCCCGGGTGAACTGGCGCGGGCTGATGCTGGATGTGTCCCGCCATTTTTTCACTGTTGATGAAGTGAAGCAATACCTGGATAACATGGTGAAGTATAAATACAATATCTTCCATTGGCACCTGACCGATGATGAAGGCTGGCGCATCGAGATAAAAGGGTTGCCCAGGCTTACCGAGATAGGGGCCTGGCGCCAGGAGCAAATCGGATGGTTCGGCAGTTTCTCGCAACCCGATCCCCGTGCTCCGAAAAATTACGGCGGATTTTATACGCAGGAGCAGGTGAAGGAGATCGTTCAGTACGCCAAAGAACGGAACATACAAGTGATGCCGGAAATTGATGTGCCCGGACACAGTTCGGCCATTCTTGCCGCCTATCCCGAACTGGCTTGTTTCCCCGAAAGCGGAGACCATGCCGTACGTACCGGCGCCCCATTTCTGGATTGGAATACGGGAGGGCGTCCGGCGGCAATTTTCGAAAATACGCTTTGCCCGTCCAATGAAAAAGTGTATGAGTTTATGGATAAGATGATGGGCGAAATAGCTGCACTTTTTCCGTTTGAATACATTCACACCGGCGGTGATGAAGCGCCATATACCTTTTGGGAAAAAAGCCCTGCCGTGAAACAACTTATGCAGCGTGAAGGGATTAAAGATATGGCAGGAGTACAATCTTATTTTGGTAAGCGATTGGAACAGATTGTCTTATCAAAAGGAAAGAAGATGATGGGTTGGGATGAGATCCTCGAAGGCGGTATCACACCAACGACCGGATTAATGAGCTGGCGCGGTATCAATTACGGGATTGAAGCATCCAAATCGGGGCATTATGTGGTAATGAGCCCGACTAATTACGTCTATATCGATTATATGCAGGGCGACGTCTCCACCGAACCGCGGGTATATAGTACGCTGCGCCTGAATCAGGCCTATAAGTTCGATCCTGTTCCCGAAGGCGCTGATGCCCGGTATATTCTGGGCGGACAAGCCAACCTGTGGACAGAGCAAATTTATAATATCCGCCAGGTTGAATACATGACATGGCCTCGTGCTTTTGCTGTGGCGGAATCGGTTTGGTCGCCAAAAGAGAAAAAAGAGTGGGACAGGTTCGTATCGAAAACCGAAGATCACTTCGTTCGTTTCGATTACGCCAAAACAAAATATTCTCCCGCCATATACGACCCTGTCGTTTCGGTTAAGAGAGACGGAGAAAATTATTATGTAACGCTCACCCCCGAGATTAAAGGATTGGACATCTACACCAGTTTTGACAGTTCAACGCCCGATAATTTTTATCCAAAATACAAAGAGGCGCAACTGATCCCGAAGGATGCCGTTGTAATGCGTATTATTACCTATCGCGGCAATAAGCCGATGGGGCGGTTGATGACCATTCCGGTAGAAGATTTGAAGAAAAGAATCCGGTGAAAGTTTGCATAATAAAAAGATAATCACTAATTTTGCGCCGCTTTTGGAAGCTCCCTCGTGTGATGGGAAATAAAGAAGCAAAACAGGCTTTATTTTGAGTAACACAAACAAAAATTAAAAATGAAAACGTACGAATTAAAAGGCGAAATCAGAGAAGATTTCGGAAAAAAAGCAGCGAGAAGTTATCGCGGCGAAGGGCTTATTCCTTGTGTGGTATACGGCGGAAGCAACGAAAAAAACATCAATTTTGTTGTTAAAAAAGGAGATGTCCGTAACCTTATTTATACACCCGAAGTATATCTGATAAATCTTGTTTTGGATGGAAAGCCCATGAGGGCTATTCTGAAAGAAATACAGTTCCATCCAGTAAAAGACAATATTCTTCATATCGATTTCTTGCACGTATTCCCCAATGTCCCGGTTGTAATTGAACTTCCGATCCGTTTGGAAGGATTGGCTGCAGGTGTTAAATCGGGGGGTAAATTGTCGCTCGACATGCGCAAACTGAAAGTGAAAGCGTTGGCAGATAAAATACCGCAGGAGTTGGTTGTCAACGTAGAAGCACTTGAATTGGGAAAATCCATTCAGGTGGGTGAGTTGAATTTTGAAGGGCTTGAGCTGCTGACACCGAAAAATGCAGTGGTTTGTCGCGTTTCGCTGACACGTGCCGCAAGAGGTGCCGCTGCCAAAGCACAATAATGGTAAAGAGAAAACTTTGAAATGAAGTACTTAATTGTGGGCTTGGGGAATGTCGGGCCGGATTACGAGAATACCCGCCACAACGTAGGATTTATGGTATTGGACGCTTTTGCAAAAGCGTCCAATATTGTTTTTCAGGATAAGCGATACGGCTTTGTTGCCGAGACCCGGTTGAAAAACAAGTCGCTTGTGTTGTTAAAGCCTTCTACGTTCATGAACCTGAGCGGGAATGCCGTCCGGTATTGGTTGCAAAAAGAAAAAATTGAAGACGAAAATCTCCTCGTTGTTGTGGATGATCTGGCTCTGCCTTTTGGTACGCTACGGTTGAAATCCAAAGGTAGCGATGCCGGACACAACGGGTTGAAACATATTCAACAAACGATTGGTACCCAGCAATATGCAAGGTTAAGGTTCGGGATCGGAAATGATTTTGCACGTGGAGCGCAGGTGGATTATGTATTGGATGAATTTTCGGATGAAGAAAAAGAGGTCCTTCCCGAACGGTTGAAGACGGCAGTGGATATTGTCCGGAGTTTCTGTCTGGCCGGAGTAGATGTGACGATGAATCAATACAATAATAGATAGAGCAAGGAGTAAAGAACAAAGAGCAAAGACAAAAGAATGAAAAGTGAAGAACTAAAAACTAAAAACTAAAAGATTTTCACTATTCACTTTTCATTTTGGACGTTGAACGTTGAATTAATAGCAAAACATGGACGAAGTTCGGATAGATAAATGGCTGTGGGCTGTACGGGTCTTTAAAACCCGCACTGTTGCGTCGGATGCGTGCAAAAAGGGGCGTGTGCTGATCGATAATGTTTCGGTGAAGCCGTCGAGGATGATTCGTGCGGGCGATATTGTCCAGGTACGTAAGCCGCCCATTACCTTTTCGTTTAAAGTGTTGGATTTATCCGATAAGCGGATGGGGGCGAAACTTGTTCCGCAATTTATGGAAAACGTTACGCCGCCCGAGCAATATGAAATACTGGAATTGAATAAGATAAGCGGATTCGTGGACAGGCAGCGCGGAACCGGGCGTCCGACCAAAAAAGAACGCCGGGATTTGGACCAGTTTGCCGATATGTTCGATTTTGATGAGCCTTGACGGGCTACCGTGATACTCTCAGTTTTTTAATGTCCCTATCGTAATACGGCACCACCGAAACCGTATTCTGCCGGAGGCAATAGGCCGCATCCCTTTCCACACCGTTGGCGATGAGGCGGCGGTAATGGTCGCTGTTTTTTATATAATCCAAGGGGCTGTCTTTTGCCGATTCCCATAATCCCAACGCTATCCGCACTGCATCCGATTCAAGGGCCACTTCCGCTTTTTCCGACAGCTTTTCCACGAACGCACCGCCAAACAGTGTATCTTCGATATTTACTTTGTTGTTCCAGCCGGCGCATAAAATAATGATTCTTTCTCCCCACTGCAAACATTTATCAGTCAACATATCTATGTTGGAAAATGCGCCGATAAGCAACTGCCCGCAATCTTTTGCCGCATCTATGGCTCTTGTGCCGTTGGTTGTGGTGAAAACAATTTCACGTTCCGATACTTTTTCCTGTGAATATTCAAACGGTGAGTTGCCGAAGTCGGCGAACTCCACGCGGCGGGTCTTCCTTTCGGCGCCTACCAGAAATCCCTCGGATTTGTATTTCCTGGCCAGTTCGATATCGGCAATGGGTATTATGGCTGCGGCTCCGTTGTTGAAAGCGGCGCACATGGTGGTGGTTGCCCGGAATATATCGACTACCACAACCACATCATTCTCTTTTTGATAAAAAGGATAGAGGGCGGGGGAGAGGCAAATGTCAACAGCAATTTTCATGGCGTAAAGATAAGAAAAAACTTAACTTAAATTATTACCTTTGTCGTGAAATTTTTGCTGATAATGATGCTCATGTCAGGGAACAAAATATAAAAATGAATAATTATCACCTTATCCTCGCCTCCAACTCTCCCCGGCGAAAAGAACTGCTCTCCGGTATCGACATCGAGTATGAAATAAGAACGCTGCCCGATATTGAAGAGGAGTACACAAATGACATCCCTCTGGAAAATGTGGCGGAATTCCTTGCCGGGAAAAAGGCAGCCGCCTATTTGTCGCTGTTAAAAGAGGACGAACTTCTGATTACAGCCGATACCGTTGTCCTGCTTAACGATAAGATTTACGGGAAGCCTGTTGATAATGCCGATGCCAGACAAATGCTCCGTGACCTTTCGGGACGGACACACCGGGTAATCACGGGTGTCTGTCTCACAACCACTAAAAAACAAGTAGCCTTTTCCGACACTGCCCGGGTTACTTTTGCCGAATTAACGGATGAAGAGATCGGGTACTATGTTGAGAAATACCGCCCGTTGGATAAAGCCGGCGCTTACGGCGTACAGGAATGGATAGGCTATGTGGCGGTAAAACATATAGAGGGATCGTATTTTAACGTGATGGGGTTACCGATTCACCGTGTGTATAAAGAATTAAAATCGAGTTTCGGATTACAGATTACGGGTTAAAAAATATTTTTATCTTTGCATCTCCAATAAATCATAAAACTTGTCCGCCCCGTGGCGGATCTAAAATCGTAGATCGAGCAATGCTTACAGTAGAAAAGATCGGCGGAACATCCATGTCGCAGTTTCAGGATGTGCTGCAAAACATTATAAGAGGCAACCGCAAAGGCGATGAATTTTACAACCGCATATTTGTAGTTTCGGCATATAATAATGTGACTAATTGGTTGTTAGAACATAAGAAAACAGGCGAGCCCGGAATTTACAACAAGTTTTTAAACGGGGAAGATTACAGCAGTGCATTGGATTCGTTTTGCCAGCGGCTGTTGCTGATAAACGACGGATTTGCCGATATCGGCCTGGATTTGAAAGAGGCGCGTGACTTTATCCGCTTCCGTGTAGATCAGGCAAAAACACTGCTCTACAGCCTGGGAAAAGTTCTTGCTTCGGGATACGTAAACATGACCGATATCCATTTGGCAGCAAGAGAAATACTGGCTTCCCTCGGTGAAGCTCATTCGGGATGGAATTCGGTAAACATATTGAATAATAACGGTATAAACGCACGGTTTATTGACCTTTGCGGTTTCAACGACAATGAACCGCTGACCATCGACCAGCGTATCCATCGTGAATTTGCAGGAGTTGATTTTAGCAACATCGTTTGTGTCGCAACAGGCTACACCAAAGGAACAGAAGGCATTATGCGGGCATTCGACCGCGGATATTCAGAGGTGACTTTCAGTAAGATTGCGGTTGAGGTGAAAGCCGATGAAGCTGTTATTCATAAAGAATACCATCTTTCCAGCGCCGATCCCAAAATTGTTGGAGTGGAGAACAGTGTCCCCGTTGGACATACCAATTATATTATTGCCGACCAGATAGCGGATATCGGTATGGAGGCTATACATCCGAAAGCGGCGAAACCACTGGAGCTGGCCGGAATCAATATCCGCATAAAAAATACGTTCCAACCGGAGCATCCGGGGACATTGATTTCGCGCGATTATGTTTCTCCCGAACCACGTGTTGAGATTGTTTCGGGTTCACGCAAAGTAATCGCTTTAGAGATCCACGACCCGATGATGGTGGGTGAAGTAGGTTACGATGCGCGTATTATGCAGTATTTCCAGAAATACAACGTCAGCTACATTTTAAAATCTACCAATGCCAACTCGATAACCATGGTGGTTTGGGATGAAGAGAAAGCAGATGAACTTATAACGAAGCTCAAAGAGGTCTTTTATCAGGTGACGGTCCGGCCGGCTGCCATTGTTTGCGCTATGGGGACGAACATTGCTATGCCGGGATTCCTTTACCGGGCTGCAAAAGCCCTATATGAACAGGGAATAAACGTGGAAAGCTTTGCCCAGTCGCTTATGCAGGTGAACATGCAGTTTGTAATTTCCCGCGAGCAATACGAAGAGGCGGTGATTGCTTTGAACGAAGCCTTGTGCAAAAGATAACCTGAAACAACGAGTATATGGAAACAAACAAAGAACAACAACCTGAACCATTATTACCGGCGCCTGCCGAAAAACGGAATCTTGTCGAACGGTATTCCACGACAATTAAAGCCGTTGCTGTAGGCATACTTACGCTTATGCTGCTTATTCCGTTGGCGATGGTCCAGTCGCTGATCCGTGAACGACAGAACACCCGACAAGGGGCTGTACAGGATATTACATCGAAATGGGGCGGAGAGCAGACTGTGACGGGGCCTTGCCTGGTTATTCCTTACGAAGAAACCACGATTGAAGACAAAAAAGAGATTGTGGTAAAAAGAAATTTACTGGTATTGCCCGAAACGTTGGATACGAAAATAACGACCCGTGTAGAAAAAAGGAGAAGAGGCATATACGACGCGTCGGTTTACAGTTCAGACCTGTCTCTTTCGGGACAATTTGACCTGTCGGTGATAAGCAGGCAAAATGTGCAGCCTTCACAAGTAAGATGGAACGATGCGGAGCTTATCATTGGGCTTTCCGACCTGAAAGGCATAAAGGAGAACGTTTCCTTACAAAGCAATGGACAGACGATAAGCTTCGAACCGGGAATTCCTGTGGAAAATCTGGAAGCAGGAAGTGGGATTGCGGCTGTGAGCGTATCGGATAAATTTGCTGTTCCCTATGGACTTTTTACTGTGGGATTGAACGCAAAAATAGATTCCTTGATAAAACCCGGCTCCGATTCACAGGAAGCGCTTCCCTTTGCTATCTCTTTAAAAATGAACGGGTCGGAGGGAATTTATATTGTTCCTGTCGGGAAAACAACCACTGCCGACATAAAATCGGATTGGGCAACACCCAGCTTCGACGGAGAATTTCTTCCCCAAACGCGGGAAATAGACAAAACGGGTTTTTCCGCCCAATGGAAAGTACTCGATCTGAATCGCAGCTTCGGACAGGTTATACGTGCCGATAACAGTAACGCCATCAATCAAATGGCTTCATCGCGGTTCGGGGTGCGGTTTATTCAGGCAGTTGACCAATATCAGCAAAATATGCGCAGTGTAAAGTATGCCATCCTCATTATCCTGCTTACGTTTGTGGCGGTATTTTTCATCGAATTGCTGCAAAAGAAATCGGTGAATCCGTTTCAGTACATCCTCGTCGGGCTGGCTTTGGTACTGTTTTATACGCTGTTGCTGTCCATCTCCGAAATGATCGGGTTTAATCTTGCCTATCTTGTAGCGGCAACAATGACCACCCTCTTAATCATGGCCCACATGGGTAGTATCCTGAAAAGCCGCAAGCAGGGGCTTTTAATAGGTGCCTTATTGGCTTTCCTCTACCTGTTTATCTTTATCCTTATCCAGATGGAAAGCTATGCCCTGCTCGTCGGCAGTTTAGGATTGTTTGCCTTTCTGGCCGTGATCATGTATTATTCGAAGAAAGTGAAGTTGTAAGAACTGTTTTACAACTCTACAGCTTCTTTTCTTGTTTCTGCCGGTTCCAGCTCAACCGTGAAATGCCGCATTATAGGCTCTTCGTACGCAATGGAATAACCTTTTGTAATGCTGTCACGCCGGTCGTACACGTTTTTCAACGCCACCGCAATCACGTCCATATGGTTGTTGGTATATGTGCGGCGGGGAATGGCCAGACGGAGAAGTTCCAGATCGGGGTAGCGGTTTTCGCGGGTAACCGGATCGCGGTCGGCCAGTAAAGCTCCGATTTCCACTGCCCTGATCCCTGCTTCCAGATAGAGTTCTATCCCTAATGTCTGGGCGATAAACTGCTCCTTGGGAACGTGCCTGAGTACACGTCTGGCATCCACAAAAATGGCGTGTCCGCCTGCGGGACGTTGATACGGAATACCGTATTCATCGAGTTTCATGCCTAAGTATTCCACTTGCCTGATGCGCGTTTCCAGGTAATCGAATTCAGTGCCCTCGTCCAGTCCCACTGCCAGTGCATTCATATCCCGGCCGCTCATTCCGCCGTAAGTGATGAACCCTTCGTTCATGATGCAGAACTTCTGGCACGACTTCCACAACTCCTGCGATTTGAATGCCACAAAACCGCCTATATTTACAATGGCGTCTTTTTTTGACGACATCGTCATTATATCGGCATACGAAAACATCTCCCTTACAATCTCCTTGATGCTTTTATCAGCGTAACCCGCTTCGCGCGTTTTTATAAAATATGCGTTTTCGGCAAAACGGGCAGAATCCATCAGCAGTAAAACACCGTATTTTTTGCACAAGGCAGCTACCGCTTTTATATTTTCCATCGAGACGGGCTGCCCGCCTGCTGTATTGTTGGTGACGGTGAGCACAACGGCAGGGATTTGTTCCCGGGGATATTGCCACAGCACTTTCTCGAGTTTCGCTGTGTCCACGTTTCCCTTGAAGGGGATTTCGAGCTGTGTGTTCTTGGCTTCATCAATAGTACAATCTATTGCTACAGCCTGCCTGAACTCGATATGCCCTTTTGTAGTATCGAAATGTGAGTTCCCGGGCAAAACATCTCCTTTCCGGATGATGGTCGAAAACAGAACATTTTCCGCCGCACGGCCCTGATGGGCAGGAAGAAAATAATCGAATCCGAGAATCTCTTTTATGGCATTCTTCATGTTGTAATACGAGCGGGCGCCGGCGTAACTTTCATCGCCCAGCATCATGGCCGACCATTGTCGGTCGCTCATCGCTCCGGTGCCGGAGTCGGTCAGTAAATCGATAAAAACGTAATCGCTTTTTAATGCGAAAAGGTTGTAGTTGGCTTCTTTTATCCACTGTTCGCGTTCCTGGCGCGTACTTCTTTTTATTGTTTCTACCATTTTAATGCGGTAGGATTCAGCAAAAGGTAATTCCATGATAAGTATGAGTTTTTTAGTTATGAATTATGAATTCTTAATTATGCATTATGAATTATTCATTCATCATACCTGTCACGGCGTTTGATGTGGATGTATTGTAGTTTTCTGGGCATAAAACCGGGTTGTTAGTATAATAGTATTGTACAATGACGATGCAAATATAGTGAATATTTTGTTTATTCAGTTTCTTCAGTTTCTTCCTCGTAGTTCTGATACAGAAAATCGTTATACGGAAATCGTTGTATATGGATTTCTTTGGCTTTTTCGTACAGGAGTGATTTTAGTTCCTCGATATTGGTCTTTTCTTTTGCCGAAATAAAGATGGCGTTCTCTTTGAGTTTGCTCATCCACGATTGTTTCAGCTCTTCGAGCGATGTGTTTTGCCGTGTTTTCGGTGTCAGGTCGTCTTTCTCTTTCTCGACATACGAAAAAGCATCTATCTTGTTGAAAACCAAAATAGTTGGTTTTTCTGTTTTATCAATCTCGTAAAGCGTTTTTTCTACCACATCTATTTGTTCTTCAAACGCAGGGTGTGAAATATCCACCACGTGGAGAAGAATATCGGCTTCGCGCACTTCATCGAGGGTAGATTTGAACGATTCGATAAGGTTGGTGGGCAACTTCCGGATAAACCCTACCGTGTCTGTCAGCAGGAATGGCAGGTTCTCAATGGTTACTTTCCGCACGGTAGTGTCGAGCGTGGCGAACAGTTTGTTTTCGGCAAACACTTCCGATTTACTCAGTAAATTCATCAGCGTGGATTTGCCCACGTTGGTATAGCCTACCAGTGCTATGCGCACGAGCTTTCCCCTGTTCTTCCGCTGAACGGTCTTTTGTTTATCAATATCTTTCAGCTCGTTTTTAAGCCGTGCAATTCTATCGAGAATAATACGCCGGTCGGTTTCCAGCTGAGTCTCTCCGGGGCCGCGCATGATGACTCCGCCACCACCGCGCTGACGCTCCAGGTGAGTCCACATTCTCGTTAACCGGGGGAGCAGGTACTGGTATTGGGCCAGCTCTACCTGTGCTTTCGCATGCGATGTCTGCGCGCGCATGGCGAAGATGTCGAGGATAAGGCTTGTTCTGTCGAGAATCCTGAGTTTCAGTTCCTTCTCAATGTTCCGGATTTGTTTCGCAGATAGCTCGTCGTCAAAAATAACCACGCCCACCTGGTTGTCTTCGTCCAGGACATATTCCGCTATTTCCTGCAACTTTCCCGTTCCTACAAATGTAACCGGGTTAGGCATGTCCAGTCGCTGAACGTAGCGTTTGCCGGGAACGAGCCTTGCCGTTTCGGCCAGAAAGGCCAATTCGTCAAGAAACTCATTGACTTTCTCTTCGCTCTGTTCGGGCGTGATAAGCCCCACTAAAACAGCATTTTCGTTTTTTATCTCACTCGTTATAAAATCTTTCATTCTGTAAAGTTACTATTTATATCCAAAATCCGATTCCTGCCATAAAGGATGATTGCGAAAAATCTTTGATAAACTGGTATTTATATTCGATGCTGATCCTCGTCTTGTATCCAAAGTCATACTGAATTCCCGCTCCTAAGTTGGCGCCGATACGGTGCGTCGTCCGGTCTTGCAGCCCGACGCCGCTTGCTTTTGATGTGACGTGCCGGTTAGAATAATTCAAACCCGCAACCGGGTAAAAAGAGAATAACCACGATACGGGAACCATGTAGTGTGCATCGGCATCTATCTCCCACATCTTGCTTCCTTTTTTCGGTAAATAATAGGTGAAAGAAGGGGCAAACCGCAATTGATTGGTGTAATAATAATGCAGATGTGCGCCCACCCCCATACTTTTTATCTCATTGCCGTAGCCGGCATGGGCCCCCAACCCCACAGTTCCTTCGTATTGTGCGAAAGCTCTTGGTGAAAACAGGACTAACAACAGGACAGATAAGCAGGCAAGTTTTTTCATAACCAAACTATAATTTGTTTTTTTCTCCTTTTAAGATCGGCAGATGCCAATGGAATTTTACAGCCAATATTCGGGTCACTATCACGATGGATGCCGTAGCAACTTCGTTGACTACCATGTTTAGATCGAGAGCGTAACCAACAGTGAAAAAAATGGCTCCAATCACACACGCTAAAGCGTAAATTTCTTTTCTGAAGATAAGCGGAATCTGTGTGATCAGAATATCGCGAAGCATTCCTCCGAAAGAACCGGTAATCGTACCCATAATAACCGCAGCCCAGGGTGCAAAGCCCATTGCCAGCGTTTTTTCGGTTCCTACAACCACAAACAGTCCCAAGCCAATACTGTCGAAAAGGAAGAAAGTGTATTGCAGCCTGACCACTTTGTTTTTGAACAACATCACAAACAGCAGGGCCAGCAACGTTGCCCAGAGATAAACCGGATTCAGCATCCAGAAAGGGGTCACGCCAATAAATAAATCGCGGAGTGTACCACCGCCAATGGCCGTGACAAACCCGATGGCGAATGCGCCGAACAGATCGAATTTCTTCGTGGAGGCCATCCGTACCCCGCTGATGGCGAAGGCGAATGTTCCGAGAAATTCGATGATGTTTACAAACTGTATGTTTTGCAGAAAATCCACTTATTAAAAGAATCAAGAGCCAAGAACCAAGAGCCAAGAACTTTTCACACAATCATTCCGCTTCCTATGCATAAATGACTTTCCGTATCGTACACCACTCCAAATTGGCCGGCAGCGATGCCTTGAATGGGCAGATCGGAAGAGATGCGATACAAATCACCGGTTTTTGAAATTCGCCCTTTAGTAAACTCCGGGGTGTGGCGGATTTTAAACGTGATTTCTTTCTCGTCGTCAAAATCGCCCCAAATATCTTTGGTTATGAACGAGAATCCCTGAAGGTTAACCACCTTCCCGTATTGATACTTGGTGTCGTATCCTTTCGAAACGTAAACGATATTCCGGTTCACGTCTTTTTTTATCACAAACCACGGCCCTCCGCTTAAACCTAAGCCTTTTCTCTGTCCGATGGTATGAAACCAAAATCCCTGATGCCTGCCGATGATGTTTCCCGTTTCCAGTTCAACTATCAGGCCTTCCTTTTTGCCGAGATAGCGTTCGATAAAGTTGTTGTAGTTGACTTTGCCGAGGAAGCAGATCCCCTGGCTATCTTTTCGTTGGGCCGAGGGGAGATTGTTCTCCGCAGCAATTTGTCTGACTTCCGATTTCAGCAGATTCCCGATAGGGAACATCAGTTTCGAAACTTGTACGTAACTTACCTGCCCTAAAAAATAGGTCTGGTCCTTTACGTGATCTTTAGCCGTGGAAAGCCACGTCAGACCATCTGATTCGGTCGTTGTGGCATAATGTCCGGTAGCGATTTTATCGAAAAGGTGCCCCCATTTTTGTTCAAAGGTACCGAACTTGATGAGTTTGTTGCACATCATATCGGGGTTGGGGGTCAGGCCTCGTTTCACCGAATCGATGGTATATCGGACCACACTGTCCCAATACTCTTCGTGCAACGAAACAATTTCGAACCGACAGCCGTACTTTTTTGCGATAAATGTTACAATTTCAATATCTTCTTCCGATGGACAATCGATATAGCCGTGTTCATCCTCCATCCCTATCTTGATATAGAAGATGGTCGGATCGTAGCCCATCTCTTTCAACTGATGGACCACAACGGAACTGTCCACACCTCCCGATACCAATGCTGCAATTTCCATTATCTTACTCTTTTCGGATGCAAAGTTACGAAATAGATGGTAGTTGAGCGTTAAGTTTCGGCTAAAAGTTATAATTTTGGAACTTCAAAAAAGAACGATATGCCAGTTGCACCCCAATCTCACCCAAAAGGGTTGTACTTTATTTTCGTTACCGGAATGTCGGAACGATTCAGTTACTACGGAATGCGTGCTATTTTCACGCTGTACCTCATCAATGCGCTAATGCTCGATAAGGAGTTTGCCTCTGCCATTTACGGGAACTATACCGGTTTGGTCTATCTCACTCCGCTTATTGGCGGATATGTTGCCGACAGATACATCGGAATGCGCCGCTCCATTTTTTGGGGAGCACTTTTGATGGTGCTGGGGCAGTTCCTGATGTTTTTCAGCGCCCTCAATTTCGAAAACGTTGAGTTGGCCAAGTGGTTGATGTATGGTGGATTGGGGAGCCTGATTTTCGGGAATGGATTTTTTAAACCCAACCTGTCGTCAATTGTCGGCAGGCTTTATGAACCCGGCGATAAAAGGCTCGATTCTGCTTACACGATTTTCTATATGGGGGTGAATTTTGGCGCATTTATGGCGCCTTTGCTGTGCGGGTATCTGGGTGACACCGGAAATCCGGCCGATTTTAAGTGGGGCTTTCTGGCTGCTGCAATAACCATGGTGCTGAGCCTGGTGTTCTACGCAGCTAAGAATGACCGGTATCTGGTTGCTCCAAACGGAGAAGCTATCGGAATCATTCCTGCCCAAAAGGCGGAGAGCAGGAACGCGGAAGGCACGGGTGACAAGCCTAAGCAAAAACTGAATGTGTGGCAGCTGGCTTTATGGATTGCCGGCGGTGTTGTTCTGTTTTTTCTTTTCTTGAAAGGGTTTGGTGGAGACGTTATCGGCGCTGTTATCTATTCGGCGTGCATCGTTGTTCCCGGCTTTGTAATTTCTGATCCGTCACTTACAAAAATAGAACGGCACCGGATTTTGGTTATTTATATCATCGCATTTTTCGTTATTTTCTTTTGGGCGGCTTTTGAACAGGCGGGCATTTCTTTAACCTATTTTGCGGAAGAACAAACCAACCGGAATGTTCTTGGATGGACAATGCCTGCCAGTTGGTTTCAATCGTTCAACGCGGTTTTTGTGGTGCTGCTGGCGCCTCTGTTTTCCACGCTCTGGATTAAGTTAGGGCAAAAAAACAGGGATCCTGCTTCTCCCACCAAGCAAGCGATCGGATTATTTTTGCTCTCGCTGGGATATTTGCTTATCGCTATCGGTGTGAAGAATGTGGCTCCGGGTGTGAAAGTGAGTATGCTTTGGCTCACCGGATTGTATTTTATCCACACTATGGGCGAGTTAACACTCTCTCCAATCGGGTTGTCGATGGTCAATAAATTATCCCCCGTACGTTTTGCCTCGTTGCTGATGGGCGTTTGGTATTTATCTATGGCGACAGCCAACAAGTTTGCCGGCACGTTAAGCTCCCTCTACCCCGAAGCGGGAAAGACAAAAATGTTTCTCGGTTTTGAGATTTCCACGCTATTCGACTTTTTTATGATTTTTGTAGTTATGTCTGTCTTTGCCTCGGTAGTTCTATTTGTTTTATCCAAAACGTTACAAAAGCTGATGCACGGAATCCGGTAAGGTATTTTCAAAATTATATCAGAAACTGTTTAAATTTGTTTCGTTATTCAAAAAGAATTATTTTTCAGAAGGCGAAGATCTTTTATTTACGCCTTTCGTAAGAAATTTAAACAGTTTCTCAATATTTCAAAAGTTTTTTTCTAACTTTACAAACTGATATTTTGCGGTAATTGTAAAAAGCTGTTTTGAACTTTCCTTTCTTTCGTGTAGCCCGCTATACGATGCGAAACGAAAATCCAAATTCATCAAAAAATTATTAAGAAATTTAAACAGTTTCTAAATATATACAATTTCGCGCGGCAACAAAGTTTCAAGAGTGAATGGATTGTTGCCTTTCACCGGATTTATTCCGGTTTCCGAGAGAAAGAAAAAAACTATATAAATGACCTACAAATGGAATTATCTTACCCTGACAACCAGCCAAAAAAATAAAAAGAATGAACTGACGAAAGAAATACAAATTGATCCCGTACTGACAGAGTTGTTGCTGAAACGAGGCATTTCAAGCGTGGAAGAAGCAAAGAAGTTTTTGTATCCGAGCCTCGATGATTTGCATGATCCTTTCTTGCTTCCCGACATGGAACAGGCAATAAGGCGTATTGAACAGGCAATCGGCAACAAAGAGCGAATCCTTATTTACGGAGATTACGATGTAGATGGCACTACAGCTGTTTCGTTGGTTTATAAGTTTTTACGGAAAATAACCAATAACATTGATTATTATATTCCGGACAGGTACGACGAAGGGTATGGCATCTCGATTCAAGGGATCGACTATGCTGTTGAAACAGGCGTTAAACTTATTATATCTCTCGATTGCGGCATAAAAGCAGTTAAAAAAGTGGCTTACGCCAAAGAGCGAGGAATCGATTTTATTATTTGTGACCACCATATGCCCGATGAAGAACTGCCTGACGCCGTGGCGGTTGTAGATGCAAAACGAGCAGACTCCACCTATCCGTATGACGAGCTTTCCGGCTGCGGAGTCGGTTTTAAGCTTATTCATGCTTTCTCTATTCGCAACGATTTGTCATTTTCAGATATTGAGCCGTTGCTCGATTTGGTAGCTGTAAGCATTGCTGCCGATATTGTGCCCATTACAGGCGAAAACCGGGTGATGATGCATTTTGGGTTGAAGCGGCTAAATGCCAATCCCAGCTTTGGATTGCGGGGGATTATCGAAATTTGCGGATTAAATAAAAAGCCCATTACGGTTAATGACATTGCGTTTAAAATCGGCCCGAGGATTAATGCTTCGGGAAGGATGATGAACGGCAAGGAGGCTGTTGACCTGATGCTTGCCGGCGACATGTCTCAAGCCAGGGAAAAGGCCATCAATATAGATAAATACAACGAAGACCGCCGCGAACTGGATAAGAAGATCACCGACGAAGCCATCGATTTTGTGGATAACCATTTTAATATTGCTGAACATAAGAGTATCGTTTTGTACAATGAGACATGGCATAAAGGTATTATCGGGATTGTTGCATCGAGGCTGACGGAGAAATATTATCGTCCGACGGTAGTTCTTACCAAGTCGGGAGGAATGATATCCGGCTCGGTACGCTCTGTCAATAATTTTGATGTTTACAAAGCCATCGAGGCCTGCAAAGATATCCTTGAGAACTTCGGAGGACATACCTATGCCGCCGGCCTGACCCTGAAAGAAGAAAATCTTCCGGAGTTCAAGCGTCGTTTCGATGTGATTTCCTTCGAAGAGATTGAAAGCAAGATGATGCAGCCGCAAATAACGGTGGATGCGGAAATTTCCTTGAGCGACATTACCCCTGAGTTTGTTCAGGAATTATCGTTGTTCAACCCGTTTGGGCCGGAAAACGAGAATCCGGTTTTTGTCACCCGGGGAGTGTTGGATGCCGGAGGCAGTAAGCTGGTTGGCCGGGGATTTCATCACATCAAGCTTGAGCTTGTGGATAAGACAGTTTCCGAGCCGGTGCAAGCCATCGCGTTTAGCGCCGATGCGCATTTCAATAAAATAAAGGAAAGACAGCCCGTCGATATTTGTTATACTATTGAAGAGAATCGCCACGGCGGAAGCACATATACCCAGCTGTTAATAAAAGATATTAAGGGGTAGTGAAAAATGGATTCGGCATTGTTTCACGATATTCTGAAGGAATACTGGGGGTACGATTCGTTTCGTCCGCTTCAGGAAGAGATTATAGAGTCGGTTTGGAAACGGAAAGATACGCTTGGGCTGATGCCCACGGGCGGTGGAAAGTCGCTCACTTTCCAGGTTCCCGTGATGGCAATGGATGGCCTCTGTTTGGTGGTTACGCCGTTGATCGCCTTAATGAAAGACCAGGTTGATAATCTTCGTGAGAAAGGCATTAAAGCAACGGCCGTCTATTCGGGGATGTCTCGCGAAGAGATTCTTACCGCTCTGGAGAACTGTATCTTCGGCGATTATAAATTCCTGTATGTTTCTCCCGAAAGGCTATCTTCCGATATTTTTCTGACGAAACTACGGGCAATGAAGATCTGCCTGCTCGTTGTGGATGAATCACACTGCATATCGCAGTGGGGGTATGACTTCCGTCCTTCGTACCTGAAGATCGCGGCTATCCGGGACAGTCTGCCCAACGTTCCCGTGCTGGCAATTACGGCAACAGCCACACGCGAAGTAGCGGATGATATACAGGAGAAGCTGCATTTCGGGGAAAAAAATGTTTTCAGGATAGGCTTTGAGCGTGAAAACCTCTCGTATGTTGTGCGTACGGCCGAAAACAAAATTGCAGAACTGATCCATATCTTAAAATCGGTAAAGGGAACAGCAATTGTTTATGTCCGTAGCCGGCAGGAAACGAAAGAGATTGCGGCCGCTCTGCAAAAATCAAAAATATCGGCCGATTTTTTCCACGCGGGATTGTCGCACGAAGAAAAAGTTTATAGGCAAAATGCCTGGAAAACGGATGAATGCCGTGTAATTGTTTCAACAAATGCTTTCGGAATGGGTATAGATAAGCCCGATGTGAGGCTGGTTATCCACATGGATTTACCCAATTCGTTGGAAGAGTATTATCAGGAGGCGGGACGTGCCGGGCGTGATGGCGAACGTTCATATGCCATTGTTTTGTACACGAAGGCCGACAGTGTCAAACTTAAAAAACGGATTTCCGATTCCTTCCCCGCAAAGGAGTTTATTGTAAGGGTATATGAGGCGTTGGGAAACTTTTTTCAGATTGCGGTGGGGTCGGGGATCAATAATGTTTACGATTTCAATTTATACGAATTTTGTCACGTTTTTAAGTTTTCTTACCTTCAGACTTATCATGCGCTTAAAATTCTTGAACTGGCAGGATACATTGAGTACACCGAAGAGGTTGACTCACGTTCGCGATTAAGGTTCCTGATTTTTCGCGATGAGCTTTATTCGTTGAATTTATCAAAAGACAATGACGAGTTGATCCATACCATTCTCAGGAACTATACCGGTGTCTTTTCAGACGATGTTTACATCGACGAGTCTATGCTGGCTATCCGTCTGGGAAAATCGCGCGAAGAGGTTTACCAGATGCTCGTCCACCTGGCCAAACTTCGTTACATCCATTATGTACCGCAAAAGAAAACACCTTTTATTATCTATACCACCTCGCGCGACGACACGCAGTTTGTCTCCATACCTGGACCGGTTTACGAAGAGCGTAGGAAGCGATTCAAAAAGAGAATTGTCTCAATGACCGGTTATGTTGAAAACGACCGGATTTGCCGCAGCAGGATGCTGTTAATTTATTTTGATGAGAAAGATCCGAAAGATTGTGGCCATTGCGATGTCTGTTTGCAAAAAACGGAAACAGGGTTAACAAACTATGAGTTCAACCGGATTGAGGCCCTGCTTGCCGAATCCTTGAACGCAACTTCTCCGCAGCGATTAAATGATTTGCTGAAATCAGTTCCGGATTTCAATGCTGAGAAAGTGATAACCGTAATTCGGTTTTTGGCGGACGGGGGAAGGTTGTCTTTGAAAGATGATGAGATATCGCTATTTATCCACCGCCCAGGTTAATACCACATCGGACAGAATCTCATAATGGATTTGAAATGTTTTTTGTTGGCGGGTTTTTGATTCGTTGGCTTGAAAAACACCCTTCTTCGCAGGATGAAAAGGATGAATATGAAGGTGTTCCTTAAAATCGATTTCGCCTTCCTCCATCATTTTAAATATCGTCTCTTTCGCTGACCAATGCAAGAGTTGATGGATAACTTTTTGCGAAGGGTCAACGTACTCGTTCTCCGAAATAAACTTACCCGCCAACCTGCTCACCCGTTCCGAAATGGTCTCTACGTCAATTCCTACGGAATAGTGTTTGTGTAACAAAACGGCAGCATAATCTTTAGTGTGGGAGATGCTTATTTTGTAAGAGTCATCAACTAAGAATGGCCTTCCGTCGAGGCGGTTGTCGATGATTTTTTCTTCACCCAGAAGCTCAAACAGCAGAACCCGGGTGGTGAGCCACTCGATAATCCTTCTTCCCGAACGCATTTTCGAAACATGCTCCGCTGCCGCTTCCTGTTGGGCCTGAGGCAATGAACGGAGTAAAGTCTTGTGATCATCGGTTATTCTTCCTATGCCGATAAGACCATCCCCGTCAATATGTTCCTTGCGAAAAAGCATTACTTTCATTCGCTATCCCCTTTCGGAGGAATAAACCGGACTTTCATAATCCGGCGTTTACTCATTTCTTCCGCTTGAAATCCGTATCTCTTGTATTTCACCAGTTCCTTACGTTTTGGGAAATCACCTTTTAATTCCAACATTAATCCCGCAATGGTATCGACATCTTCCTGCAGTTTTTCGAAATCTCTTTCCGGGACGCCGGTGACTTCAATGAAATCCTCGAGCGATGTTTTTCCTTCAAAAATATACGACCCGTCCGGGGCGATAGTGTAGAAAGGTTTTACTTCTTCGTCGTACTCATCGCTGATATCACCAACTATTTCTTCCAGGATGTCTTCCATCGTGACAATACCGGTTGTGCCGCCGTACTCGTCCACCACAATGGCCATGTGGTTTTTATTGGCGCGGAATTCTTCCAGCAGGTCGTCTATCCGTTTTGTTCCCGGCACAAAGTAAGCCGGACGGATCAGCGATTGCCAGCGGAAATTATCCGTTTTGATAAGGTGTGGCAACAGATCCTTTACATACAAAATACCTTTAATGTTATCGGGGTTCTCCTCAAAAACGGGAATGCGCGAAAATCCGGCTTCCACAATGAAACGGATGACCTCCCTGAAAGGAGTGGCTATGTCGATCGCTACCATATCGGAACGTGATACCAGGATGTGGTCCACCGTTTTGTCCCTGAACCGGATAATGCCTTCGAGCATATCCTTTTCCTGCTCCTGCTTGATTTCGCCCGACGTAATTTCGAGAGCCTTGGACAAGTCGTCCATCGAGATTTCGTATCTTTTCTGAATAACGCTTTTGCTGAAGATATTGCTTGTTCTTACCAATAACGAAGAGAAAGGAGCCATCAGCTTGTTCAGGATTTGAATGAATCGGGAATTGTTGCGGGCAAAAGTAAGTGATCTTTGCGAAGCATATGTTTTTGGAATAAATTCCACGAAAAGGAGTATAAAAGCGATGATGATCAGTAGCTTGAGTATGACTTTATTGTCGCTGCCCGAAAAGTAGGGGGTAAGGTTCAGCAGATAGAAAAGCAGGGTGACTATTGTTATATTCAGGGAGTTGTAAGAGATAACAATAGCGCTCAGCAATTTCTCCGGCTCCCGGAGCAATTTAGAAACACGCACCGAGCCCGGACGTGTATCGGTGTTGAGCTCTTCGGTTTCTTCCTGACTGAGGGAGAAAAATGCGATTTCCGAGCCGGAAATAATAGCATTAATGTATGTAAGTACGAGGGTGAGTACAATTAAAATATAGTCAGCAACCGACAAGGCGGCTGCCTGTACTTCGGAAGATATAAACGGAAGAGGATCAGGATCCAATTGTGGAAAATTTAGTGAAACAAAAGAGAATGTTCCAATCCGAAAATTAAAACATTCTCTGCAAAATTACGATGTTTTTTTAAAACGGCAAATCATCTGCTTCAGAATTATCACTCAAATCTACCGGTTCGTTGTAAGGAGTATCGTGTTTATCGTTCTGAAAACCTGTACCTTCTCCCGAACCGGCCCTGCGACTGAGCATTTCTACGTTATCGGCATAGATCTCGGTTATATATCTTTTTACACCGTTTTGATCGTCATATGAACGTGAACGGATTTTTCCCTCGATATACAATTGTGTACCTTTTTTTACGAATTTTTCTACAATCTGTGCCAATCCTCTCCAACAAACAATATTGTGCCATTCCGTACGTTCGGGGACCTGTGTCCCGTTTGCTGCCGTGTACCCTCTCTCACTGGTTGCCAAAGGGAAATTTGCTTTTACATTGTCATTGTCAAAATACTTGATCTCCGGGTCTTTCCCTACATTTCCTACTAAAATAACTTTGTTTACCGACATAGCTTAAAAAAATTTGGTTTAATAAATCAATTCAAAGCAAAATTAGTGATTATTTTGGATTTGGCAAGTTTTGCCGTTAAGAAACTGTTTAAATAGCGAAGATATCTTTACTATCCTCTTTTGTAAGAACTTTAAACAGTTTCTAAATTGTTTCGAGGTATTTATGAATAAGCCGCGATACAGGATATTCAGATATGGATGCGGACTTTATTTTAATGAATTCCTTTTCCAAATCGGTGTTTTGTTGCCCGTTGAGTTCAACCCGATAAAAGTCGGCGTGAATGATCCGGTGCGACAACACATGCCTGAGTCGAAGTTTGTGCTCAATATAAACTTCTCCGGCCGATTGAAACAGGCTGGAAAATCCGGAATTTGCCTGTAACTTCAACAGGTCGCTTGGTGCCTCGGTTTCGATTAGCGGGAACTCATATAAATTTTTCCAGATATCTGAATTATTCCGTTTTCTTATATAGGTATATCCGTTTTGTTCGATGTGGAAATAGCTGAAGTAGCGTTCTTTTTGGATTGTTTTTCCTTTTTTTACGGGAAAACCTGTTACGTTTTTTTCTTCGAAAGCCAGGCAAACGGCCTGTAAAGGACATTCCGGGCATTTGGGGAGTCTGGGAGTGCAAATAAGTGCGCCCAATTCCATAATAGCCTGGTTATGAGTCCCGGGATTTTGTTTGTCGAGAATAGATTTTGCCGTTTCGGTAAAGAGTTTTCTCCCGCTTGCGGAATCTATCGGTACTCCAATGGCAAACAGCCGCGATAACACCCGAAAAACATTCCCGTCAACAACGGGACAGGGTAAATCATAAACTATGGAAGCGACGGCTGCTGCCGTATATTCGCCAACACCCTTGAGCAAAAGGATATCGCTGTGGGATGCGGGAAAAACTCCATTGAACTTTTCCATAATCTGTTTGGCCGCCGTATGCAGATTTCTTGCGCGCGAGTAGTAACCCAATCCCTGCCAGATCTTCAATACATCATCTTCAGGTGCCAGGGCAAGCGATTTTATATCGGGGAATCTCTCTATAAACCGCAGAAAGTAATCGTGTCCCTGATCCACCCGGGTTTGTTGCAAGATAATCTCGGAAACCCAGACAACGTACGGATCCTTGGTAGCTCTCCAGGGCAAGTTTCGTTTATGTTGTGCGTACCAGCTTTGTAACAGGCTGCCGATCAGGTTGTCGTTCTCTTTTTCACTCATTGTTTTTACAAAATCTGATACAAAACTACGTTAAAAACACGCTTAAGCAAGAAAATAAGAGAAAAAAATAAAATTAAATCGTATTTATTTTTTGGGATGAAAAAAAAGCTATATATTTGCAGTCCAAAATTTTAAGAATTAACTATATTATCACTAACATTAAAAAAAGTAATAAAATGACTAAGGCAGACATTGTAAACGAAATTGCAAAGAATACGGGTGTGGATAAGGCATCTGTTTTGGCAACAGTAGAATCTTTCATGGAAGTTGTAAAAGATTCGTTAGCAAATAAAGAAAACGTTTATTTAAGAGGTTTCGGTAGTTTTATCGTGAAAAAAAGGGCCGAAAAAACTGCTCGCAATATTTCTAAAAATACGACCATAATTATCCCCGCACACAATATACCTGCTTTCAAACCGGCAAAAACATTTGTTGCTCAGGTTAAGGATAATACAAATAAATAACAGGATTACGTAATTTTTAAAAACTAAAGAAAATGCCAAGCGGAAAAAAAAGAAAAAGGCATAAAATGGCTGTTCACAAACGGAAGAAAAGACTGAGGAAAAATAGGCATAAAAAGAAGAAATAGTCTTTTCTAAAGTTTTTCAAGCACAATTATATACGGGAACAAACTTAAAAGATTATATCGGAAAAGTTTGTTCTTTGTATATAAACAGTCCAAATGTGTTCGTGAGAACACTGCTTTCTGGTCAGAGGAGCAGAAAGCCTGATTAATTAAACATTTAAAAACAAAAAAAAATTGTGGCAAGCGAACTTGTAGTGGATGTCCAGCCTAGGGAGATTACGCTGGCGGTTCTCGATAATAAAAAACTCGTAGAGTTACAGCAAGAGAGCCAGAGCGAATCTTATGCGGTTGGAAACATCTATTTAGGCAGGGTCAAAAAGTTGATGCCTGCTCTAAATGCTGCATTTGTTGATGTAGGACACAAAAAGGACGCTTTTCTTCACTATTTGGATTTAGGGGTAGAATTTAACTCTGTTACGGGTTTTCTGAAAGCGGTTGAAGATAAGAAAAAAAATTTACAGGTTCAGAAAATGAAACTGCAGCCCGAAATCGAAAAAGACGGCTCTATTTCGGACAAGCTGAAAGTGGGACAGGAGATATTGGTACAGGTTGCCAAAGAACCTATTTCGACAAAAGGCCCGAGATTGACAGCCGAAATTTCATTTGCCGGAAGATTTATGGTATTGATCCCGTTCATCGACCGCGTTTCGGTTTCACAAAAAATTAAATCGCGCGAAGAACGCGCACGTCTTCGACAACTGGTTCAGAGCATCAAGCCCAAAAACTTTGGCGTAATTATTCGTACTAACGCCGAGGAAAAGAGAGTGGCAGAACTTGATGCAGAGTTAAAGGTATTGCTTAAACGCTGGGAGGATACCGCCGAAAAGCTGCCTAAGGCAAAAGCACCGTCGTTGGTTTTCGAAGAGACGGGGCGCACGGTCGGATTACTTCGCGATATTTTCAGCCCATCGTTTGAACAGATCCACATCAATGATCCGGATGTGGCAAAACAGATTGCCGAGTATGTCGGTTTAATTGCTCCCGACCGGAAAAATGTAGTAAAACTTTACAACGGGGCATCGCCAATCTTAGACAACTTCGGCATCACAAAACAGGTTAAATCGCTCTTTGGCAAAACCGTTACATTTAAGAACGGCGCTTATCTTATTATCGAACACACCGAGGCATTGCACGTTATTGACGTGAACAGCGGAAACCGCAACAAACAATCGCTCGGACAGGAAGACAGCGCCTTTGAAGTAAATGTTGCCGCCGCCGAGGAAATTGCCCGCCAACTGCGCTTGCGCGATATGGGCGGCATTATTGTGGTAGATTTCATCGATATGAGTTCGGGCGATCATCGCAACAAACTGTTCAACAAAATGAACGAGTTTCTGGCATCGGACAGAGCGAAACACAAAATTCTTCCATTGAGTAAATTCGGGTTAATGCAGATCACGCGTCAGCGGGTGCGCCCCGAAATGGAAGTCGCCACAAGCGAGATGTGCCCCACTTGCTTTGGAAAAGGGAAGATTAAATCATCGATTTTATTTACCGACACGTTGGAAGGGAAAATCGATTACTTGGCTAATAAGCTGAGAGTGAAGAAATTCAGTCTGCATATACATCCATATGTTGCAGCATATCTTCAACAGGGTTTGTTTTCGTTGAAATACAAATGGAAAAAGAAATACAATATTGCTATGAAAGTAATACCCAATCAAAGTTTGGGATTCCTGCAATATGTGTTTTACGATAAAGAGAACAACGAAATAGACCTGAAAGAAGAGATTGAAATGAAATAACAACGTAAAAACCGGGCTGCCCCGCAGTTCGGTTTTTTTAATAAGTCATCCCGTCACATCCACGTCATAATGGAGGACGATATACCTGAAGTCTATATTCTCCCTGAAACGGGCTTCGACGGATTGAATAAACTGCCGGATTTTAGCCGGGGACAGATTATTGTCGAGTTTCAACAAAATATCGCGGATATGATACTGTTGAATGCGGCTTATGAGTGGTTTGTTGGGACCCAGCACCATCTCTCCGAGCGATTGTTTAAGTAGGCGGGCAAAAAAATCCGCTCCCGATTCCACCTTGTCTTCATCTTTGTGTTTGAAAACAATCAATATCAATCGTTTAAAAGGCGGATAGTTGAATAGTTTCCGTTCTGCGAGCTGAGAACGGAAGAAACCTTCGTAGTCGTTTGCCTGTAAATACCGATAAACAGGTTGCCCCGGATCGGCGGTTTGAATGACAACTTCGCCTTGCCGGTTCTTCCTTCCGGCACGCCCGGCGGCCTGTAGCATCAGTTGAAAGCCCCGTTCGTGCGAGCGGAAATCGGGGTGATTGAGTAGCCCATCTGCTGAAATAATACCCGCCACACTCACATTATCAAAGTCCAACCCTTTCGATAGCATTTGAGTACCAATTAAAATCTGCACTTTTTTGTTCTGGAAATCGGAGATTATCTTCTCATAACTCTCTTTTCCGCGTGTAGTATCGGTATCCATCCGCGCAATAGAGGCATCGGGGAAGAGTTTCGCCACTTCTTCTTCCAGCTTCTCGGTACCCATCCCGATAAGCTCTACGCTTTCTTCGTGACAAACAGGGCATTCACGGACCGGTTTATATGTCTTGTTGCAGTAATGGCATTTCAACTCCTGGCGATTTTTGTGATAGGTAAGCGATACGTCACAACGACTGCATTTCGGTGTCCAACCGCAAAGCTTGCACTCCAGCATCGGGGCAAACCCGCGCCGGTTGCGAAACAGAATCACCTGTTCCCCGGACTCTAATGCCTTGTTTATCTTTTCGATAAGAGCGGGAGCGAGCACCGTTTTCATTTTTTTTGTCCGGCGGAGCTCTTGGGTGTTCTCGAATGTGATTTTGGGAAGCTCAATATTGTCGAATCGTTGTTCGAGGGTTACCCATCCGTATTTTCCGGTTTTGGCGTTATAAAACGTTTCGATGGCCGGCGTAGCCGAACCCAGTAATGTTTTCGCTTCAAAAGTTTGTGCCAGTACTATTGCCGTATCACGCGCGTGATACCGGGGTGCCGGTTCCTGTTGCTTGTAGCTGGTCTCGTGCTCCTCATCCACGATGACCAGACCCAGTTGCCTGAAGGGCAGGAAAAGCGATGAACGTACGCCGATAACGATTTCATAAGGGGATTCCGACAGCATTTTTTGCCAGATCTCCGTACGTTCGCTGTCGTTTATTTTGGAGTGATAAATTCCGAGCTTATCTCCAAAGACAGCTTGAAGCCTTGAAGTCAATTGCGTGGTGAGTGCGATTTCGGGAACCAGGTAAAGCGTCTGTTGTTTCAGTTTCAGGCGCTCTTCGATAAGGTGGATATAGATTTCGGTTTTCCCGCTCGACGTGACACCGTGCAAAAGACAGACATTCTTTTCTTCGAAGCAGCGGTTTATCTCTTCAAATGCTTTTTGCTGCTGCACATTTAATTTAAACGGTTTACGCGATGCTGCCACTTGCTTGTCGAGCCGGCTTACCTCTTCGGCATACTGGATCACTATTTTTTTTTCAATCAGGCCCTTTAAAACGCTGTCGCTGCATCCGGTTTTAGCCACAATCTCTTTTTTAGGGATCTGTTTCCCGCTCTCTTCCGAAAACAATTTTTTCAACGCCTGATAAAGCTCTGCTTGCTTTTTGGCTCTCCCGATGAGTTGTTTAATATCGTTGATGCCGGTGTTTAAACGAATAAATGTTTCTGTTTTGGATTTAAATTTTTCCTCCAAATCTTGCGGCTTCATCAACGATGGCACGGCTGCTTTATAAACATCGCCAAGCGAAGCCATATAATAAAAAGAGATCCATTCCCACAATCGAACCTGATGCTCGTTCACCATCGGACGTGAATCTATGAGGGAATGAATCTCTTTTACTTCAACTCCTTTTGGAGGGTTGTTGTGCAGCCGGAGAATGATTGCTGTGTAGAATTTCCGTTTTCCAAAAGGGACTATCGCCCTGAACCCGATACCTATCTTTCTTTGCATTTCTGCAGGGACAGCGTAGGTAAAAGATCCGGCCAAGGGAAGCGGGAGGACTACATCAACAAAATACATTCTTAGAAATAGAGGGCTGCGGTAACGGACCAGAATCCGGCCTTTTGATTAAAGACATCTTTAAAATCCGGTTCATCTACAGAGTAATCGTCTGTTAATTTCATTCTGTAATTAAACCCTACGGCCACACGTCTGATTACTTCCAGACCGGCTCCCAGATTAATGCCTGCTTCAAATTTCTTTGCCTCAACATTGTCTTTGAAATCTGCATACTTAAAATCATCTCCCGACAGCCAAAAATTGGCGTAAGGGCCGGCAGCTAAAAACACTTTTACCGGAGAGATAAGCCCGATTTTGTATTTTAAGTTTACCGGAATGTCAATGGAATGGCTGGAAATATCTTCTACGGTAGTTTTGATTCCCCCCTCACTTACTTTTTTTACATTCATTTTCTTGTTGCTGTATAAAACCGATCCCTCTATTCCAAAATCTACAACAGGGAGCATAAATTCTATCGTTGGCCCCACCTTGAAATCATTCATATTCTCCACCGAGTACAAATTCTTGGTGAAAGAAGGTTTGTTGATCCCTACTTCTCCTCTTAATCCAAACCGTAATTGCGCACTTACCGTACTTCCCATCATAAGAAAGACAAAAAGGCCGGTTACAAATAATTTTCCTGATTTCATAATTGATCTGTTTTTTAAAATTAATCAAACCCTTTGCAAATGCAAATCTAAGAAATTGTTTTGAATTCTTTATGCACTGTTTCTTAGTCATTTTTTGATGGATTCAAAACAATTTCTAACTGTTTAGACAGTTGAAACGGCAAAAAGTTAAATCAAAAATGTTAATTAATCATATTTTAGGCTGGGTATCAAAAGAAAAGCGTTCTGCCCCGCGCAGGAGCAAAACGCCTTGTCTGTTGATATATAATTGGTTAGTCCTTGAATTTTGCTTTCAGGAATTCGCGGTTCAATCGGGCAATATGGCTGATGGAAATATTTTTGGGACATTCCTGTTCGCAAGCGCCTGTATTGGTACAGTTCCCGAACCCGAGTTCGTCCATTTTAGCAACCATCGCTTTGGCACGTTTAGCGCGTTCTGCTTTTCCTTGCGGGAGCAAAGCCAGTTGGCTTACCTTTGCCGAAACAAAGAGCATTGCCGATCCGTTTTTACAGGTTGCCACACAAGCCCCGCAACCGATACAGGCGGCAGCATCCATGGCTTCATCGGCAGCGTATTTGGGAATTGGAATAGCATTTCCATCGGGAACGCCGCCGGTATTTACCGAAACATAGCCTCCTGCCTGGATAATTTTATCGAAAGCCGTCCGGTCAACCATCAGGTCGCGGATTATGGGGAATCCTGCTGAGCGCCACGGTTCTACCGTGATGGTGTCCCCGTCGTTGAATTTGCGCATATGCAGCTGGCAGGTGGTAACATCTTCATCCGGCCCGTGAGGGAATCCGTTGATATACAAACTGCACATTCCACAGATGCCTTCGCGGCAATCGTGATCGAAAACAACCGGGTCTTTTCCTTCGTTGATGAGTTGTTCGTTCAGGATATCCATCATTTCAAGGAAGGAACTGCCTTGCGAGATATCTTTCAATTCGTAGGTTTCAAAATTTCCTTTTACTTTCGGGCCTTTTTGACGCCATACTCGTACTTTGATATTTATATTTTTGTCCATAGGATGATACGATTTTTAAATTACGACTTATAATTACGTTGTTGTCTCACGATAAATTCATAGTCGAGAGGCTCTTTGTACATAACCGGAGCTTTGTCTTCGCCCTGATATTCCCAACAGGAAACATAAGAGAACTTGTCGTCGTGACGTAAGGCTTCCCCTTCTTCGGTTTGATGTTCCAGACGGAAGTGACCGCCGCAGGATTCTTCCCTGTCTAGCGCATCGTGGGCCATAAGTTCGCCTATCTCGATAAAATCGGCCAGACGAAGCGCTTTGTCCAACTCAACGTTCAACGAGCTCTTTTCTCCCGGGATCCGTACATTTGCCCAGAACTCCTTCTTCAGTACCTTCAACTCTTCGATGGCTTTCTTCAAGCCTTCGGCTTCACGACCCATCCCCACTAAATCCCACATGATGTGTCCGAGTTTCTTATGGAAGTGGTCCACCGAGTGTTTGCCTTTTATGTTCATAAGCCTTTCCATGCGTGCATCGATATCTTTTTCTGCTTTTGCAAACTCAGGACTGTCGGTGCTGAACCTTGGCACGGTGATCTGGTCGGCAAGATAACTTTGGATGGTGTACGGCAAAACAAAATATCCGTCGGCCAATCCCTGCATCAATGCCGAAGCACCCAGGCGGTTTGCGCCGTGATCGGAGAAGTTGGCCTCGCCGATGGCGAAAAGGCCGGGTATGGAAGTCATCAGTTCATAATCTACCCAAATACCTCCCATGGTATAGTGGATGGCGGGATAGATCATCATCGGTGTTTCGTACGGGTTATCGTCAACGATTTTTTCATACATCTGGAAAAGGTTCCCGTAGCGGGCCTCCACCACATCTTTCCCGAGGCGTTTGATGGCATCGGCAAAATCGAGATAAACGGCCAACCCGGTCGTCCCGACTCCATAACCTGCATCGCAGCGTTCTTTGGCTGCGCGTGATGCCACGTCGCGGGGAACAAGGTTGCCGAAAGCGGGATAGCGGCGTTCCAGGTAGTAATCGCGATCTTCTTCTTTTATCTCTGTCGGCCTCAGTTTCCCTTCACGGATTGCCCGGGCATCCTCAATTTTCTTAGGAACCCATATCCTGCCGTCGTTGCGCAACGATTCCGACATCAACGTCAGTTTCGATTGGAATTCACCGTGAACGGGAATACAGGTCGGGTGAATTTGTGCCATACAGGGGTTGGCAAAGTAAGCCCCTTTCTTGTAGCATTGCCAGGCAGCTGATCCGTTGGATGTCATTGCATTGGTGGAGAGGAAAAACGTGTTCCCGTATCCGCCGGAGGCAATAACGACGGCGTGAGCCGCAAATCTCTCTAATTTCCCGGTTACGAGGTTGCGGGCAATAATCCCGCGGGCGCGCCCGTCGATTATCACGAGGTCAACCATCTCGTACCGTGTATATAATTTCACCTGTTTTTTATTTATAGCACGGCTCAATGCACTGTAAGCGCCAAGAAGCAATTGCTGTCCGGTCTGCCCGCGTGCATAAAAAGTACGCGATACCTGTGCGCCCCCGAAAGAGCGGTTATCGAGCAAACCACCGTATTCGCGTGCAAAGGGAACGCCCTGGGCTACGCACTGATCGATGATGTTGTTGGAGACTTCGGCAAGGCGGTAAACGTTCGCTTCGCGTGCGCGGTAGTCGCCACCCTTTATGGTGTCGTAGAACAGGCGATAGACGGAGTCACCGTCGTTTTGATAGTTTTTTGCAGCATTGATACCCCCTTGTGCGGCAATGGAGTGTGCGCGCCGGGGTGAATCCTGAATGCAGAAATTCAACACGTTGAATCCCAATTCGCCTAACGATGCCGCAGCCGATGCTCCGGCAAGCCCCGTTCCAACGACGATAATATCGAGACGGCGTTTATTGGCAGGGTTCACCAATTTTTGATGTGCCTTGTAGGATGACCATTTCTCGGCCAACGGCCCTTTTGGAATTTTTGAGTCCAATTTTATTTTATTGTCTGTTACAGTAGTTTTGTTTTCTACTTTTGCAGTTTCGTCTTCTTTGTTTATCATAATGTTTTTAAATTTTAGTAAGTAAAATTACGCGCCAAAGCCGAGCAGATAATAAACCGGAACAGAAATGAACAACAAACAGATAATCGTTGCAACAACGTAAGATAATGTTTTCAGGCGGGGCAGCCAAATCCGGTTGTTCCATCCCAATGTCTGCATTGCGCTCCAGAAACCGTGTGTAAGGTGAAACCATATCGCAACAAGCCACACAATATATATAATGCTGTAGAGCGGTTGAGTGAAGAGTTCACGGATAAAATAGGCGCCATCCGTCGGATCGTGGAAGCCTGCAGCAGCGTAGTTGTGCCCGTGCATCAGCTCTACCAATTGCATTTTAGACCAGAAATTGATCAAGTGCAACACCAGGAAGCCGAAGATTATCGTACCCAGGATGAACATGTTTTTCGATGCCCAGGTGACGGTCTTTTGCGACTTAGCAACAGCGTACTTGTTTGACCCTCGTGCTTTCTGATTTTGAAGCGTTAAGACGGAGGCATAAATAATATGGATGATGAAACCCAAAGCGAGAATTCCGGTTCCGATAAGGGCATACCAGTTAGCGCCCAGTGCGGCTGCGATGGCGTTGTATGCATCGGCCGAAATGATAACTACGAAATTCATCAAACTGTGGAACATCAAAAATAGGACGAGAAACAAACCAGAGATACTCATAATCAGCTTCCGTCCGATAGAAGAATTAATTAGCCAGCTCATAAAGTTGTTGTTTAAAAATTTATTTAGTAATTATATTGATTTTCAGTTATGGTGATAAAAAAAACAGTTTCTAGCTCTAAAGGAATGTGGAAATTCAATTCAGAGCACAAAAATAGCATTTTAAAATATCAAAAAAGAATAATTTCCGGAATAATTTATCGGGCTCTCTTATTTAGAATCATTCTTTTTAGTTGTTTTCATGTCCGGAATATCCGATTTTTATTTTCGTAATTATGTTTATTAAGTGTAATTTTGGAGAATTGAATAATTCAATATTTGCATGCATTCCGTCGGTGTACTTGTAAAAGTTCAGTAAATAATTAAAATAGTTCCGAATGAAAAAAATAGTACTCTCCTTTCTGCTGTTTTTCAGCTTGATTTTAATGGGCTGTTCACAAGCCGCAAAAGATTTCACTATGAATATCGCCACATATAATATCCGTATGGATACTGAGGCAGATAGCCTTGATGCCTGGCAGCATCGTAAAGAGATGGTGAAAGGGTTGGTCCGTTTTCACGATTTCGATATTTTTGGTACGCAGGAGGCGTTTAAACATCAGTTGGCCGATATCCTCGAACTAGAGAATTATGCTTACGTTGGGGTGGGGCGCGATGACGGGAAAGATGCTGGCGAGCATTCTGCCATTGTTTACAGGAAGGACAGGTTTGATGTGTTGAAAAACGGCGATTTCTGGTTCGCGGAAAACCCGGATGTGCCGGGTAAGGGCTGGGATGCTGTCTGCTGCAACAGAATCTGTTCATGGGCAAAGTTTAAAGATAAAAAAACAGGTAAGGAGTTTTTTGTTTTCAACTCACACTTCGATCATCAGGGGCAGGAAGCGCGAAAGAATTCATCGCTTCTGCTTCTGAAAAAGATAGAAGAGATTGCTGGAAAGGGTGTCGTTTTCTGCACAGGGGATTTCAACGCCACTCCCGATGACGAACCCATACAAATCCTGATGAATGACGGGAGGTTGAAAGATTCCTTCCGGGTTTCGGCATGTCCGCCTTACGGGACGGAAGGAACCTTTAATTCATTCAGGCTGGATTTCCCGATGAGAGACCGTATTGATTATATCTGGGTTTCGGAAGGTGTGAAAGTGAATAAATACGGCGTCTTAAATGATGTACAATACGGTCATTTCCCGTCCGACCATTTTCCGGTGATGGTCAATGTGACGTTCTGAGTTTTTCCAATGCACCCTTCACCCTGGAAATGGCTTTTTCTATGTTTTCGTCCGATGTGGCATAAGAGAACCGGATGTGACCCGGTGCGCCAAACGCGTCGCCGCCCACACAGGCAACATGCCCCTGTTCCAAAAGATACATGGCCAGGTCGGTAGCTGTCTCTATTCTCCCTTTTCCCAGGTAACTGCCGCATTCAACAAAAATATAAAATGCGCCCTCGGGATCATTTACTTTTAATCCCGGTATTTCTCTCAGGAGTTTTGTGATCAGGTTTTTTCTTCTTTCAAACGCAACGCGCATCTCTTCTACGCAATCCTGACTCCCGGTATAAGCGGCTTCGGCTGCTTTTTGTGAAATCGACGATGCCCCCGATGTGTATTGTCCTTGTAGCAATCCACAGGCGGAAGCAATCCATTTTGGCGCGGCAATCCATCCGATGCGCCAGCCCGTCATGGCATAGCCTTTGGAAACTCCGTTCACAACGATTACCCGCTCGCGGATTTCCTGGAATTGAGCAATGCTTTCGTGCTTCCCTACGTAATTTATGTGCTCGTAGATCTCGTCGGAAATAACGTAGATATCAGGATATTTTGCTAAAACCAAAGCCAGCGATTTCAATTCTTCACGCGTGTAAACACTTCCGGTCGGATTGGAGGGAGAGCACAAAATCAGCGCCCTTGTTTTTGGCGTAATGGCTTCTTCCAATTGCTTTGCCGTGATTTTAAAATTCTGCCCGATGCCGGCATACACAAAAACAGGCTTCCCTTCGGCAATTTTTACCATCTCGGGATAGCTCACCCAATAAGGGGCGGGAATGATTACTTCTTCGCCTTTATCTACAATAGACAGGATGACGTTGCAAAGCGACTGTTTGGCTCCGCTTGAAACCACTATTTGTGCCGGATCAAAATCAAGGTTATTCTCATTTTTCAGTTTCGTACAAATGGCTTTTCTCAGCTCTGGAAATCCCGGAACAGGAGAGTAGAAAGAAAAATTATTGTCGATTGCCTTTTTGGCAGCTTCTTTTATATGGGCGGGTGTGGAGAAATCGGGCTCGCCAACACTCATGTTAATTACATCAATTCCTTGAGCTTTTAGCTCGTTGCTTTTTTGCGCCATCGCGAAAGTTTCGGATGGGGAGAGCGATTGCAGTCGTGAGGATAAAGGATTCATATCAATTTTATCTTTTTTATCTTTTCTCTGTGAAAAACTGTGCAAATATAGTCAAAAGTAACAACTATCCGGATCATTTTTTGCAAAATAACGGTAAAATACTTACAAAAATAAAAAAGCATCGTTCTGTTGAAACAGGAACAATGCTTTTCGCAATAATGAGGTGTAAAAAGTTACTTTTCGGAAAGATAGGAAGCGATACCTTCCTGGGTTGCGATAAGGCCTTTATCCCCTTTGTGCCAGTCGGCAGGGCAAACCTCACCGTGCTCCTCGGTAAACTGGAGTGCGTCGATCACTCTTAATATTTCGTCAACGCTTCTTCCCAGCGGCATATCGTTCACCACCTGATGACGGACAATACCCTTCTTGTCTATCAGGAACAATCCCCTGTATGCTTCGGGGGAGCCTACAAAAATAGGGTTATCCGAAGAATCCGCATCATATTCGCCGGCTAATACATCGTATGCCATGGAGATTGTCAACGCGTGATCTGCTACAATGGGATAAGTTACCCCCTGAATCCCTCCGTCCGATTTAGGTGTTTGCAGCCATTTCCAGTGTGAAACCGCAGAGTCGGTAGAACAGGCTACCACTGCTGTGCTGCGATCTTCAAACTCTTTTATTTTTTCTTGGAATGCGTGCAATTCAGTTGGGCAGACGAAAGTAAAATCCGCCGGATAAAAGAAGAAAACTACATATTTCTTTCCTAAATAATTATCTAATGAGAAATTATCTTCGATAATATTCCCATCAAGAACTACGGGAGCCTGAAATACCGGCGCCCTTTTTCCTACTAATACTGACATGTTCTTAAAATTTTTATTAATTTTTGAATGATTACCCAAAGGTACAAAAAAATAAACAGTTAACCGGGATTTTTATTCACTTATCAGCTATTGAATGTTTCTATAATGGTGTTGAATGTTTCGTATATATCAAGTTACATGATTGCGACTAAAGCGGAGGTCTTTTAGCTATTTTACGGGGGACCCATAGCTCGCGATAAACGTAAAAAAAATGCATTAAAATCGCTGCGTTTCAATAAAAAAGAGTTACTTTTGCATGCAATAAAATTTAAACATAACAATTATGTCATTTATTGCAGATAAAATCACAATGGAAGGGTTGACTTTCGACGATCTGTTGTTAGTCCCCGGTTACTCCGAAGTTCTTCCCCGAAACGTAAACCTCTCCACCCGTTTTTCCAGAAATATCCCGCTTAATATTCCGATGGTGTCGGCGGCAATGGATACCGTTACGGAAACCACTATGGCTATCGCTATTGCCCGTGAAGGCGGAATAGGGGTGATACATAAAAACATGACCGTTGACGATCAGGCCAAGCAGGTGCGCGCCGTGAAACGTGCGGAGAACGGTATGATATTGAACCCGATCAGCATCCATCCCGAAAAAACTGTTGCCGATGCATTGGATATGATGGCTGAATATAAAATCGGTGGGATCCCGGTAGTTGTTGAAGACAATACATTGGTGGGGATCGTGACGAATCGCGATTTGCGGTTTGAACGTAAGATGGAGAAGCTGATCCGCGAAGTAATGACCAAGGAAAATCTGATCACTACCCGCCAGACTACCGACCTGGAAGCGGCCGCCGAGATTCTTCAGCAACACAAAATCGAAAAACTTCCCGTGGTTGATTCTCACTATCGGCTGGTGGGTCTTATCACCTACAAAGACATCACCAAAGCTAAAGACAAGCCTTATGCATCTAAGGATGAGCAAGGCCGGCTGCGGGTAGCTGCCGGGATCGGGGTCACTTTCGATTCGGTGGAAAGAGCTGACGCACTTATCGACGCCGGTGTTGATGCCATTGTTATCGATACCGCTCACGGACATACCAAAGGCGTTGGTGATATGCTCAGGCTTATCAAAAAAACTTTTCCCGAAATTGATGTAGTGGTGGGAAATATTGCCACAGCCGAAGCGGCAAAGTTTCTGGTAAAGGCCGGAGCAGACGGCGTGAAGGTGGGAATCGGTCCCGGATCGATCTGTACCACGCGGGTTATCGCAGGCGTGGGTGTTCCGCAACTTTCAGCTATTTATGACGTGGCGCAGGCGCTAAAGGGATCGGGGGTGCCGCTCATCGCCGACGGCGGGTTGCGTTACTCGGGGGATATTGTGAAAGCGTTGGCTGCCGGCGGTTCATCGGTGATGATGGGCTCACTGTTGGCCGGTACTGAAGAGTCACCCGGTGAAACGATCATCTTTAACGGAAGAAAATTTAAAACCTATCGGGGTATGGGGTCGCTTTCAGCGATGCAGAAAGGTTCGAAAGACCGCTACTTCCAGGATGTGGAAGACGATATTAAAAAACTGGTTCCCGAAGGGATCGAAGCCCGGGTGCCTTTCAAAGGGACCTTGCAGGAAGTTGTTTACCAAATGGTTGGCGGCCTTCGCGCCGGAATGGGATACTGCGGCGCTCCGGATATCGAAAAATTGCACGAAGCCAAATTCACCCGCATCACTTCTGCCGGATACGCCGAAAGCCATCCGCACGGTGTAATGATCACGCGTGAAGCGCCGAATTACAGCCGGGATAAGGAGTAGGTTTAAAAAAATCACTACCTTTGCAGACAATTTTTTCAAGTGGTATAAAAACGTTGACAATGAGTAAAAAATTTACCGAATATAGTCAGTTAAATTTGTCGGAGATCAATAAGGAGATATTGCGTCAATGGGATGAGCGGGACGTGTTTCATAAAAGCCTGGAGATACGCGAAGGCCATCCGGAGTTTGTGTTTTATGAAGGTCCGCCCTCGGCAAACGGAATGCCGGGCATTCACCACGTAATTGCGCGTTCCATAAAAGATATTTTCTGCCGTTATAAAACGATGAAGGGCTTTTTGGTAAACCGGAAAGCCGGTTGGGATACACACGGGCTTCCTGTGGAGTTGAGCGTGGAAAAATCGCTTGGCATAACCAAGGAGGATATCGGTAAAACCATTTCCGTAGAAGAATACAACAATGCTTGCCGCACCGAGGTGATGAGATACACCAAGGAGTGGGAAGACCTCACCCGGAAAATGGGCTATTGGGTGGATATGAACGATCCGTACATCACCTACGATAATCGCTATATAGAGACGTTGTGGTATCTGCTTAAGGAAATTTACAAAAAAGGATACCTCTATAAAGGCTATACCATTCAACCTTACTCGCCGGCGGCAGGAACCGGGTTGAGTACGCACGAACTGAATCAGCCCGGCTGTTACCGCGACGTAAAAGACACGACCTGCACGGCGCAATTTAAAATAATAGATCCGCTTCCGGAATGGACACGGTTTGGCGAAGCGTTTTTTCTGGCCTGGACAACCACACCCTGGACATTGCCATCGAATATGTTGCTGGCAATGGGCCCGAATATTGAATATGCCGCCGTTCAGACTTTCAATCAATATACGGGGAAACCGATGACCGTGGTACTGGCTAAAAGCCTTCTCGGGTCTTATTTCTCCGTGAAGAACAGTCAGCTGAAGCTTGAAGATTATAAGGAAGGCGATAAAAATATTCCTTTCCGCGTGTTGGAAAAGACATGGACCGGCTCGGAGCTGGCCGGTATGGGATACGAACAGCTTTTCCCGTGGGTAAAGGTTACGGAAAAAGCTTTTAAAGTAGTCTGCGGCGATTTTGTAACTACCGAAGACGGGACAGGAATTGTACATATCGCACCTACTTTTGGAGCCGACGACGCAAGAATAGGCAAAGAGAACGATGTGCCCGGGCTAACGCTTGTCGATAAAGACGGGAACACACGTCCGATGGTGGATTTAACGGGGAAATTCTTCCGCATTGAAGATATGGATGCCGATTTTGTGAAAAACAACGTGAATGTCGATTTGTACAAGGAGTTTGCCGGAAGGTATGTAAAAAATGAGTACGATGAGGCGTTGTCGGAAGATGAAGCAACCTTGGACATCGACCTCTCTGTTTCCCTCAAACTTCGGAATCGCGCTTTTCGCATCGAAAAGTTTGTCCACAGCTACCCGCATTGCTGGCGTACCGATAAGCCTGTGTTGTATTATCCGCTCGACAGCTGGTTTATCCGCTCGACGGCCTGCCGCGAAAAGATGATGGAGCTCAATGATACCATCAACTGGAAGCCGCAATCTACCGGAACGGGGCGTTTTGGAAAATGGCTCGAGAACCTGCAAGACTGGAACCTGAGCCGGAGCCGCTATTGGGGAACGCCACTTCCAATCTGGCGTACAGAAGACGGCAGGGAAGAAAAATGCATCGGCTCGGTAAAAGAGCTGTGTCGTGAAATGCAAAAAGCGCTTGATGCCGGTGTGATGACCGAGTTACCCTGGAAGGAGTTTGAACTGAAGGATTATGCCGATTTGGAATACGGAAAAATAGACCTCCACCGCCCCTATGTGGATAATATCGTGTTGGTTTCCGAAAGCGGAAAACCGATGCATCGCGAACTCGATCTGATAGATGTCTGGTTCGATAGCGGCGCCATGCCTTTTGCCCAGTTCTTCTATCCACATATACCGGAAGAAGAGTTTGCGAAAGTTTACCCTGCCGACTTTATTGCCGAGGGGGTTGACCAGACCCGGGGATGGTTTTTCACCCTTCATGCCATCAGTGCGATGGTGAAAGGCAGCGTCGCCTTTAAGAATGTGATCTCAAACGGATTGGTTCTCGACAAGAACGGCAATAAAATGTCGAAACGGCTGGGAAATGCTGTTGACCCGTTTGAAACAATTGAAAAATTCGGCTCCGACCCGCTGCGCTGGTACATGGTTACCAATGCCGCACCGTGGGATAACCTGAAGTTCGATATTGACGGCGTGGAAGAAGCCCGCCGCAAGTTTTTCGGAACGTTGTACAATACCTATTCTTTCTTTGCCCTTTATGCGAACGTGGATGATTTCCACAACCAATATCCACAGATTGAATGGGCAAAGCGCCCCGAAATAGACAGGTGGATCTTGTCGCTCCTCAACTCGCTGATAAAAGAAGTGGACGGAGATTATGCCCACTACGAGCCTACCAAGGCGGGAAGAGCGATTAATGATTTCGTGAACGACAACCTCAGTAACTGGTTCGTGCGCCTGAATCGTAAACGTTTTTGGGGTGGCGGGATGACGGAAGATAAGATGTCGGCGTATCAAACCCTCTATCAGTGTTTGGTTACGGTGGCGAAACTGATGGCTCCCATTGCTCCGTTTTATGCCGACAGGCTCTATCTGGATCTGGTGAAAGTTACCGGCAGCGAAAGTTTTGAATCAGTGCACCTGGCTGATTTCCCTGCCGTTGATGAGTCGGCAGTTGATACTGTCCTCGAAGAGCAGATGTATCTGGCGCAAACAGCATCTTCCATTGTGTTGGCGTTGCGCCGTAAAGTGAATCTAAAAGTCCGCCAGCCGTTGACAAAAATCATGATTCCCGTTATAGACGATGAACAGCGGAGAAATATCGAGGCGGTGCAGGCACTTATTCTCAGTGAGGTAAACGTGAAAGAGCTTGAACTTGTGGATTCGGCAAACGATATGCTTGTGAAACGGGTGAAGCCCGATTTCAAGAAGCTCGGGCCTAAATACGGAAAGATAATGAAGCAACTCGCTGCACGCATTCAGGAGATGTTGCAGGATGAGATAAGCGAGTTGGAGAAAAACGGCCGTTTTGTATTCCTGATAGACGGGCAGGAAGCTGTGATTGATCTGGCCGACGTGGAAATTATTTCGGAAGATATCCCGGGATGGCTTGTAGCCAACGAAGGCCGGTTGACCGTTGCTTTGGATATCACCGTGACCGGCGAGCTCCGCAAAGAGGGTATTGCCCGCGAACTGGTAAACCGTATCCAGAATTTACGCAAGTCGAAAGATTTTGATATTACCGACCGCATCGCTGTCCGGCTTTCGTCGAACTCCTTGTTTGATGCTGCTGTTAAAGAATTTAGCGACTACATTAAGACGCAGGTGCTTGCCGATTCAATAGAAATAGAGGCACAGGATTTTGAAGATGAAATAGAAATTGATGACGAGAAATTAACTGTCGATATCCGTAAACAATAGTAGCCCTATTTGTGTTTATGATTGATAAATCGGTAACGAAATTTTGTTATCTTTGCGAACACAACTACAAATAAAATTATTTTGACAGGAACAATTATCGACACTTCCTTTGCCGATAATTTATGGATTGGTATTAAGAGTTAGGAAAAACAATTGATAAAAATTATAAAACATTTACTGTTATGAGTGAGAAGACGAGATACTCTGATGAGGAATTGGAAGAATTCCGAACGATCATTAACGAAAAACTGGAGGTTGCCAAGCAGGAATACGAAAACTATCGGGCGGCGGTAACCAATGCAGATGGCAATGATACGGTGGACACATCACCAACTTATAAGGTGTTGGAAGAAGGCGCGTCAACGTTATCGAAAGAGGAGGCAGGACGTTTGGCACAACGTCAGATGAAGTTCATTCAAAACTTACAGGCAGCATTAGTACGTATTGAAAACAAGACCTATGGTGTTTGTCGCGAAACCGGCAAACTTATTCCTAAAGAGCGTCTTCGTGCCGTGCCGCACGCGACATTAAGCATCGAAGCAAAACAAGGGAAAAGAAAATAATCGTTAGCGAATGATTTCAACGACAACACGAATGATCAGAGAACAGGAGATTTGTATTTCTGTTCCGGGCCGGATTGTGTATAAATGGCTACCCGAATGAATAGTACCACAAAAAAAGGAATTATTGCCGTTTTAGTTATCATCTTGGTTTTACTCGTCGACCAAGTTAGTAAGATTTGGGTGAAAACCCATATGGCTCTTTACGATATGATTCATATAACCGATTGGTTTAAAATCTATTTTGTAGAGAATAACGGCATGGCGTTCGGTATAGAAGCCATAGGGAAATTATTTCTTTCCCTTTTCAGAATAATAGCCGTGGGAGCTATTATTGTATATTTAATCCGGATTGTTAAAGAGAATTACAAAATCGGATTTATTGCCTGTATCGCATTGGTGTTGGCAGGCGCGTCGGGAAATATTATCGACAGCGTTTTCTACGGTGTGTTTTTCCAGGCAAGCTATCCCGGACATGTTGCTTCCGTAGTGCCTTTCGGCGAAGGATACGCTTCCTTTCTCCACGGGAAGGTGGTGGATATGTTTTACTTCCCGATTATCGAAGGAACATATCCCAATTGGTTTCCGGTTCTGGGAGGGAAAGAGTTTTTGTTTTTTCGCTTCATCTTTAATATTGCCGATTCTGCCATATCCGTAGGGGTGGTATTATTATTGATCTTTTATCGAAAAACGCTTTCATATTCACTTCTATCGAAAAAAGACAAAGAGAAGTTAGACCGTGAAAGGTAGGAACAATTAGAAAAAAAAGTTGTCCGTGAATCGTAAAGTTGTTGCATATCTCCTGACTTCGGTACTGCTGGGCATCCTGTTCTCTTTTTGCAACAGGCCAAAGGAAGTGCTGAACCGGAAAGATATGGAAAAACTGATGTACGATGTTTACATTGCCGAAGCAATGATCGAAAACGATTATCAGAACTTCGACACACCGGAAAAAAAAGAGGCGCTTATCAGTGAAGTTTTTAGAAAACACAAAACAACGCAGGCGCAATGGGATACCTCCCTTTCGTGGTATTCGGATAAGATTGAGATCTACTTGAAAATGAACGATTCGGTTAAGGCCCGCCTGCAACGCCGGCAGAAAGAGAGCGAACAGATAATGAACCGTCAGGTCCAACAGGAGCAATCGTTTGCAGTCCGGTCTCATTCGCCTTCTTATATCCCGGACAACTACTCGTTTGACGAACTGAATCCGAAAAACGGGTTCCGATTCCAATTAGACACAACTGAGATTACCAAGAAAATAACCAATGCCGATTTCGGTTTCGGCTTTGATGTTGTCGGGGTCCCCGCAAATTCGAATCCGAATTTACGAGTGATGTTGATGCTCGAATATAAAGACACGGTCATTTACCGCTCCGAAAGGATTACTGAGAACAGGAACTACTTGCTGCACGGGCAAAAATATATCCTGAACGATACGATTCGGGGAATCACAGGGTTTGTGAGGTTGCAAGATACCATCGGCATATATCGGAATATCCGGTTTAAGAATATCTTTTTGGATAACCCTAACGACTCTGTCCGGAAAACTCCTGGCAACGCATTGACACCCAAGGAAAGAGCACTTACCGATGAGAGGCCGCGACCGCAGGCGGCAACTACTCATATATAACAATATTTTTACTAAATTTGCAGAGAATTACAGCACTTAATCTAAATTAATCAATAAATAAATTTTTCAAAAAGATGGAAAAAAAGAGAGTTTACACCTTTGGCAACGGACTGGCCGAGGGCCGTGCGGATATGAAGAATCTGCTGGGTGGAAAAGGCGCTAATCTTGCTGAGATGAACCTGATTGGTGTTCCCGTCCCTCCGGGATTTACCATTACAACCGAAGTGTGTACCGAATACAACCAGCTTGGCAGGGATTATGTGGTAGATGTGTTGAAGCCAGATGTGGAAAAAGCTATCGAGAACATCGAAAAACTGATGGGATCTAAGTTCGGTGACAGGGAAAACCCTTGTTTGGTTTCTGTGCGTTCCGGCGCCCGCGTTTCCATGCCCGGTATGATGGATACGGTTTTGAATCTCGGCTTGAATGACGATGCCGTTGAAGGGATTGCCAGGAAATCAGGCAACGAACGTTTTGCGTGGGACTCTTATCGTCGTTTTATACAGATGTATGGCGATGTGGTGTTGGGAATGAAACCGCAAAGCAAGGAGGACATCGACCCGTTCGAAGAGATCATGGAAGAGGTGAAACACGCCAAAAGGGTGGAGCTCGATAATGATTTAACGGTTGAAGACCTGAAAGAGTTGGTGAAACGCTTTAAGGCTGCCGTGAAAGAACGTACCGGAAGTGATTTTCCCGAAAGCGCGTGGGAGCAACTATGGGGAGCGGTTTGCGCCGTTTTTGACAGCTGGATGAACGAGCGCGCTATCCTTTACAGGAAAATGAATAATTTCCCCGAAGAGTGGGGAACCGCCGTTAATGTTCAGGCCATGGTTTACGGGAACATGGGCAAAACATCCGGGACAGGGGTGGCTTTCACCCGCGATGCCGCTACCGGCGAAGATATTTTTAACGGGGAGTACCTGATTGACGCACAGGGAGAAGATGTGGTGGCAGGCGTACGTACACCGCAGGAAATAACCCTCGAAGGTTCACGCCGTTGGGCAAAACTGCAAGGAGTATCGGAAGAGGAACGTGCCGCTAAATTCCCTTCACTCGAAGAGGCCATGCCCGACTGTGCCAAAGAGCTTATCGAAACGCAACAAAAACTTGAAGACTACTTCAAAGATATGCAAGACCTTGAATTTACCATACAAAACGGTAAGTTATGGTTGTTGCAGACCCGCAGCGGCAAGCGTACCGGGGCAGCTATGATCAAAATTGCCATCGATATGCTTCATCAGGGGTATATCGACGAAAAAACAGCATTGAAACGCTGTGATCCCGAAAAATTAGATGAACTGCTACACCCTGTTTTCGATAAAAAAGCATTGGCTGCAGCTAAACCTGTGACCCACGGGCTTCCCGCATCGCCGGGGGCTGCCGCGGGACAAATTGTCTTCCATGCCGACGAAGCCGAAGAGTGGGCAAAAGACGGAAAGAAAGTGATCCTCTGCCGCATTGAGACTTCTCCCGAAGACTTACGCGGTATGGCAACCGCACAGGGAATCTTAACTGCCCGCGGGGGGATGACCTCACACGCAGCCGTTGTGGCCCGCGGTATGGGGAAATGTTGCGTGTCGGCTGCGAACGGTGTAGTCATCAACTACAAGGAAAGAAAAATGACCGTAAACGGAAAAGTGTTCAACGAAGGGGATTGGATTTCATTGGACGGAACAACCGGAAATGTTTACGAAGGCAAGATCCAGACTCAGGATGCAGAGCTGGGCTCCAATTTTATCGAGTTGATGAAGATCGCCGATAAATATACCCGTATGAACGTAAGGACCAATGCCGACACACCGCATGACGCAAAAGTGGCGCGTAATTTCGGAGCCACCGGGATCGGTTTATGCCGTACCGAGCACATGTTCTTCGAGGAAGATAAGATCATACCCATGCGGGAAATGATTCTGGCCAAAAACGAAGAAGGCCGCCGCAAAGCATTGGAAAAACTGCTGCCGTTACAAAAAAAGGATTTTAAGGGAATTTTTGCGGCAATGGACGGATATCCCGTGACCGTTCGTTTGCTGGATCCTCCTTTGCACGAATTTGTTCCTCACGATGAAAAAGGACAAATGGAAATGGCGAGAGTAATGGACATTTCGTACAGTGATATTCACGAACGTGTGGAGAGCCTGATGGAATCGAATCCGATGCTCGGGCTGCGCGGTTGCCGCCTCGGGAACCTCTATCCCGAAATTACTGAAATGCAAACCCGTGCCATCATGGAAGCCGCGCTTGAGTTGAAGAGAGAAGGTATCAAGGCTGTTCCCGAAATTATGGTCCCGCTGACGGGTATCGTGTATGAGTTCCAGGCTCAGAAAGAGATTATCGAAAGAACCATTCAGCAGGTCTTCAGCGAAAACAGCGATTCTATCGAATACAAGATCGGGACAATGATCGAAATTCCCCGTGCTGCCCTCACGGCTCACAAGATCGCCAGGGAAGCCGATTTCTTCTCGTTCGGTACAAACGATTTGACGCAGATGACGTTCGGTTACAGCCGGGATGACGTTGCTAAGTTCTTGCCGTTGTATATCGATAAAGGTATCCTGAAACAAGATCCGTTTGCGGTACTCGATCAGAACGGAGTCGGACAATTGGTAAGCATGGCCGTACAAAACGGACGTGCCGTGAAACCGACGCTCAAATGTGGTATCTGCGGCGAACACGGCGGTGAACCTTCATCGGTGAAATTCTGTCACCGCGTAGGGCTCAACTATGTTTCCTGCTCGCCGTTCCGCGTGCCTATTGCACGTTTGGCCGCAGCTCAGGCAGCTATTGAGTAATACTTCGGAAGGAAGTAATTCTTGTAAAGACGCGATCCATCGCGTCTTTACTTTTTATTGTCTGGACACCAGATTCAGCCCGATAATTGACAAGACCAGGGTACAAAGGAAAAAGATCCGCCAGAAGGCAGTGGACTCTCCCAGGAAAAGAATACCGGCCAATACCGTAAACACTGCGCCAATCCCACCCCACACGGCGTATCCCGTACCTATGGCCACGGCATTTTCGCCGCTTATCGCCTTGAAAAGTAAAAACATACTGATGGAAACGCTGGCCAGAAATGACAGAAACCACATGACGGCCGTTTTACCGGTGCTTACCGATACTCTTTCCAGACTGAAGGCAAAAACAGCTTCAAACAATCCGCCAACAATAAGAAATATCCAATTCATCATAATTGTAAAAATGTAAAGGGTGCAAATATACACTTTTTATGTTTTTTCCCGATAAAGCCTTGCTCTATTTAGTAATAAACACTAAATTTGAACGTTAAAAAATAACGTTACGAATTCCGTCAAAATAGAACTATTCAATCAATCAGACAAATACTCCCGTTTAAATGAAAGTATTATTGATAATTTTTTCTTGTTTGGCTTTGTCCGTCTCCTGTCAAAAAAAAATGGAATATTACAACAACAGTGATTTTAAATCCGTGAAAAAGGTGGATGCGCACCTGCACATCAATACGGAAGATGCCCGGTACCTGGAATTTGCTGCCCTGCAAAACTTCAGCATACTTTCTCCAAACGTCGATGCCGGAACACCTGTCGAAAAGCAGTTAAGTATTGCCGCGGCACATCGGCGGAATTACCCCGGAAACTTTGCTTTCCTGGGAACGTTCACGACAGATAGTTTTGGTACCGCCGGTTTTGTCCAAAACGTGATCGGCCAGATTGACCGTGCCGTTGAGCAGGGCGCTTCCGGAGTCAAGATCTGGAAAAACATCGGAATGACCCTGAAGGACAGTAACAACAGGTACGTCATGGCGGATGATCCGGCCTTCGACCCCATATTTCAATACCTGACGGACAAAAAAATACCCTTGATGGCTCATTTGGGCGAACCGCGCAACTGTTGGCTCCCGTTGGAACAGATGACCGATTCCGGTGATTACAGTTACTTCAGGAGTCACCCCGAATACCACATGTTGCTGCACCCCGAAGCGCCGTCTTATGAAGATCAGATCAATGCCCGCGATAATGTACTGAAAAAGTTTCCGGGTCTCACTTTTGTGGCGTCTCATATCGCCAGCTTGGAGTGGAACTTGGATGAGGTTGCCAAAAGGCTTGATCTCTATCCGTCGATGAGTATCGACTTATCGGCACGAATTGCGCACGTTCAGCGCCAATCGATTGCCGACTATGAAAAAGTACGCGATTTTTTTATCCGGTATCAGGATCGGATTTTATACGGCATTGATATCACGATTAGCGAAGGCGGTGACCGTTTCGATGCTGTTTCGTCGGAGATGCTCCGGAAGTGGAAATCAGACTGGGCATACCTGGCAACCGATTCCACGCAGGTTATAGAGAATATAAGCGGCGACATCAGGGGCCTTCACTTGCCCAGAACTGTGATCGACAAGGTATATTATGAAAATGTGAACCGTCATTTCAACGCTTTTAAGAAATAAACCGGATAGTATCTGGCGGTCAGTTCGTGAGTGGGCAATCCCGCACAACGGCATTGCTTTGCCTTGTGGATTTCCTGAGGCAGCAACTGCTAAATGTTTTTGTATCTTTTAATAATTGATTTGTTGCCCGATAATTTTATTATAATTACTTTTACACTCAACTTTTCAAAAACCTGTCAAAGATGAAATTTTCTGCAAAAATACTATTATCGCTTGTCGTTTTTACGTTGATGGTGAATAGTGCCATTTCTCAAAATAACATTATCGATGAGATTGTCTGGGTGGTGGGCGACGAAGCCATACTTAAATCGGAAGTGGAGGAATACCGAAAGGATATACAGATGCAAAACCAGCGTATCGAGGGAGACCCTTATTGCTTTATCCCTGAACAGATGGCCATAAATAAACTGTTCCTCGACCAGGCAAAACTCGATAGTATTGAAGTAAAGGACGCTAACGTAAACCGGATGCTGGAATATTATATGAACGAGTATATCGCCTCTTCGGGATCGGCGGAAAAGCTGGAAGAGTATTTTGGTAAAAGTTTGAAAAGCATTCGCGAAGACCTTCGTGCCCAGTTGCGTGAACAACAATTGATCCAAGGTGTGCAACAAAAACATTTTGAGAATGTTTCACTCACCCCTTCCGAAATCAGGAAATTTTACAACGCCATTCCGCAGGATAGTTTGCCGTTTATTCCAACCACCATGGAAGTGCAAATAATAACCGTTGAACCCGAAGTGCCGCTAAAAGAGATAGATGCGGTGAAAAACAAGCTGCGTGAATATACGGAGGAGATTAATTCAGGGAAGAGCTCGTTTTCCACACTGGCTTTGTTGTATTCGGAAGATCCCGGGTCGGCGCTCAAGGGCGGTGAAATGGATTTTCAAACGAGAGCGCAACTTGTTCCTGAGTTTTCGAATGTGGCGTTTGCACTGAACGACCCGACCAAAGTGTCAAATATTGTTGAAACAGAATATGGATATCACATTATTCAACTTATCGAAAGGAGAGGGGATATGGGTAAATTCCGCCATATCTTGCTGAAGCCGAAAGTGCCACAAGAGGAACTGGATACGGCTCTCGTTAGGCTCGATTCCATCAGGAACGGGATTGTGAGCAAGAAAATCTCTTTCGACGAAGCGGCCACTTTCCTGTCGGCCGATAAAGATACCCGGAACAACAAAGGCATTATGGTCAACAACCGGCCTAACTCGCACAATTTGGGAACCCCCCGTTTCCAGTTAAGCGAACTCAATCAGGATATCGCCAAGGTGGCGGGTGAAATGAAGGTGGGCGAATTATCGAAACCCTTTTTGATGGTTACCGATAAGGGCAAGCAAGTGGCGGCCATGGTGAAAGTCGCTAATCGGAACGACGGACATAAAGCCAACATCAACAACGATTACCAAATCATCAAGCAGATGGCTGAAAATGCTCGCCGTCAAGAGCTTACAGATGACTGGCTCCAGAAGAAAATAGAAACGATCTATGTCAGGATTGATCCCCAGTGGAAAGGTTGTGATTTCAAGTATAAAGGCTGGTTGAAGTAGCGGGCCCCGACAAATGAAAAAAATAAGTCCACATCTGAAGTCTGCAAGCATACTCTTTTTGAGTGTGCTTTTTGTACTTATGCTGTCGGCCCGCCCGCAACAACCTCCGCCCGTTAACCCAAACGTCAAGATTGTCGAGTTGAAGAAAGCAGACATGCTTTATAAACGAGAAAACTCCGATGCCCAAGTCTTAAAAGACAATGTGGTCTTATATCACGAAGGTGCTTTTATGTATTGCGACAGTGCTTACCTATTTGAAAAAACAAACTCTTTCGAAGCTTTTAGCAATGTCCGGATGGAGCAGGGCGATACCATCTTCGTGTATGGCGATTACCTGTATTACGACGGAAACACCCGCCTTGCACGCCTTCGCGACAATATCCGCATGGAAGATAAACAGGTTACGCTTTTTACCGACAGCCTGAACTACGATCGTATGGCAAACCTGGGGTATTACTTTGACGGGGGAATGCTGGTGGATGAAAAAAATGAACTGACCTCCTTTTGGGGACAATATGACCCGGTAAGCAAAGACGCCCTGTTCAGCGACAGCGTGAAACTTGTAAATGAAGATTACACCATATACGCCGATACGTTAAAATACAATACGGAGAACAAGGTTGCCGATATCCTTGGTCCATCGACCATTGTGTCGGACAGCGGGTTTATCAAAACTTCACGCGGATGGTACAACACCGTCACAGACGATACACGGCTGTTTGACCGTTCTGAAATTTATAGCAGTGACAGTACAAAAATGCTTGTGGGAGATACCGTTTTCTACAATCGCATAACCGGATTGGGAGAGGTCTTCGGCAATATGTACTTGGAGGATTTTAAACAGAAGGCCATCTTACGCGGGAACTACGGGATTTATAACGAGAAAACCGAATACGGAATGGCCACTGACTCGGCTTACGCTGTTGATTATTCACAAAAAGACAGTCTTTTTCTGCACGGAGACACGTTGAAAATGTTTGCCGATTCCATTTATAAAGACATCAAGGCGTATTACAACGTCCGGTTTTATCGGGACGACATCCAGGGTGTTTGCGATTCCATGAACTACGTTCAGAGAGATTCCATTTTGTACCTTCTCGGCAATCCGGTTATTTGGAACAAAAGCAATCAGATTCTCGGAAATCGCATCGATATTTATGTGAACGACAGCACTATCAACAAAGCGCATGTAAGGGATTATGCCCTCGCCATCCAGGACAGGCAAACCGCGGGACAGTACAACCAGATAAGCGGAAGGGATTTGAAGGCTTTTTTTGAAGAAGGTGAGCTCAGGCACGTTCTGGTGGAGGGAAATGCCGAGTCGCTCTATTATCTGGCTGAAGAAGATAGCGCGCATACCATTATCGGGCTGAACAAAACCGAGAGCGCGTACCTGTCCATGGATTTCTTAGACGATGAATTACAAAAACTGAAACTTTGGTCGGCTACACAAGCGGTAACTACTCCATTGAGCCAGTTGAAATCGGAAGAATCGAAATTAAAAGGATTTATGTGGCTCGACTACCTGAGGCCGAGCTACGGAATGGATATCTTCCGGCGCAACCAACGCCAGGGCTCCGATAGCGAGGTGAAGGCGCCGAGAAGATTCTCACGGGATGATGCGGTTGAATAATTTTTAATTTTGCGTAACAATAAAATTTACAGCTATGGGAATGTTCTTTTTTTACAACAATAAAAAACCTCGGAAATTTAGTCATTCGCCCATTCTTTATGATCCGGAGAAGGAAGAACGGAAAGAACAGATGGAAAAAAGAATCCGGAGGATCAGGGAAGAGGTAGCCAGAGAAGAGGGCAGGACAATCGAAACTCCGCAAGAGACCGGGAAAACCGATTTTGGCGAAGAGTTTCTTTCACAGACCAAGTATTTGAAACGCAGAAAAGAAAAAGAGAAAGAGGGTAACAGGTCGTTTTTTACCAACAACGTCACTATCGTTTTGTTGATAATCGTGTTGCTCGCCATTTTCTATTTTGTGTTTCTGAGCTAACCGCTACAATAAAAGAAATGACGGATATAATTCATCTGTTGCCGGATTCCATTGCCAATCAGATTGCCGCCGGTGAGGTTATTCAACGGCCTGCTTCGGTAGTGAAAGAATTGGTGGAGAACTCGCTCGATGCCGATGCCAGGCATATCCACATCATCATAACGGATGCCGGACGAACACTTGTTCAGGTCATTGATGATGGCAAAGGGATGAGTGCGACCGATGCCCGGATGTCGTTTGAACGTCACGCTACGTCGAAGATTAAAACCACCGGCGATCTGTTTGCTTTATATACCCGCGGGTTCCGTGGTGAAGCGCTTGCTTCCGTTGCGGCCATCGCGCAGGTGGAGCTTAAGACCCGGCGTGCGGAAGACGAGATGGGGACATTATTGAAAATTGCCGGGTCGAAGGTAGAAAGTCAGGAGGCCGCTTTTTGTGCCGTAGGGACTACTATTTCCGTGAAGAATATTTTCTTTAATGTGCCGGCCCGCCGCAAATTTCTGAAATCGAACGAGACCGAACGACGGAATATTTTCACGGAAATAGAGCGTATTGCGCTTGTGAACCCGGCTATCGAGTTTACGGTTATCGAAAACGATGTGCAAACGATGCATCTGCCGCCTGCCAATCTGCGTCAACGCATCGTACAAATGCAAGGGAAAGGCATCAATCAGCAGCTTATCGAAATAAACGAAGAGACTACACTGGCAAAAATTCACGGATATATTTCAACGCCTCAGTTTGCTAAAAAGGGCAGAACCAGCCAGTTCTTTTTCGTAAACAACCGTTATATCCGCCATCCGTTTTTTCACAAGGCCGTAATGACAGCTTATGAGCCTTTGATCTCGGCGGCCGAAAATCCCAATTATTTCATCTGTTTCGAGGTGGAACCGGATACCATAGATGTGAATATCCATCCCACGAAGACCGAAGTGAAGTTCGAGAATGAACGTACCCTGTGGCAAATCCTGATGGTGACGGTAAAAGAGTCGCTCGGCAAGTTCAATGCCATTCCCAGCATTGATTTTGATACGGCCGATGCACCCGATATTCCAATTTTTGACCCGTCAAAACCTGCCTCGATGCCAAAAGTAAGTGTCAATCCCGACTACAACCCTTTTCAGGCTTCACACGGCGATGGCAGTAGGGCTTCGAGGCCCCGGCTCGATTGGGAGCAACTGTACAAAGGTTTTGAAAATGAGGGGAAAGAAACATCCGTTTCACCTGATCCGAACGCTGCTCTTTTTCAAGCCGGCCATTCGTCCTCTCTTACCTCTCCAAAGCATTATCAATACAAGCAGAAATATATCCTCACATCGGTAAAATCGGGTTTGATGATTATTGACCAGCATCGGTCACATGTACGTATTCTTTTCGATAAGTACCTTTCACAAATAACAGACAGAAAAGGCATTTCTCAGCGTGTGTTGTTTCCTGAAATGATCGAACTGACATCGTCCGAAGCTTCTTCTTTGTCCGAGATTATGGAAGATATGGAGGCTTTGGGCTTCGAACTGAGCGATTTGGGCAACAATACTTTTGCCATTCAGGGAGTCCCGTCGGAATTGCAAAACATTGATGCTGTTGCGTTGGTGCGCTCAATGATTGATAAGAACATAGAAACCGGCTGCAACATACAAGAAGAAGTACACGAGTCGCTGGCGTTGTCAATGGCGAACTTTACGGCAATTCCCGTTGGAAAATTACTTTCGGAAGAAGAGATGCAGCTGATGGTCAATCAACTGTTTGCTTGCCAGTCGCCCAATCACACTCCCGATGGAAAAGCAATCATAACAGTTATTTCTGATGACGAGATGGATAATAAATTGAAATCATTTTAATTTTTTAACTTATGAAATACGCATTTTGTGGAAAAAGTGGCTTACAGTTGCCCAAAATTTCGCTCGGGTTGTGGCATAATTTCGGTTATACCGACGATTTTGAAGAAGCGCGGAACATGATTATCCATGCTTTCGATCAGGGAATAACTCATATTGATATTGCCAACAATTACGGCCCGCCTCCGGGATCGGCCGAATCCAACTTCGGAAAGATACTGAAAGAGAACCTGGCTTCGCACCGCGATGAAATGATCATCTCATCCAAAGCCGGATATTTAATGTGGGACGGGCCGTACGGCAACGGTTCCTCAAGGAAATACCTGATGGCGAGCCTCAACCAGAGCTTAAAGCGAACGGGGCTTGACTATTTCGATATTTTTTATTCACACCGGTACGATTCAACTACTCCCATTGAGGAAACCATGCAGGCGTTGATCGATATGGTGAAACAGGGGAAAGCCTTGTATGTGGGCTTGTCAAATTATCCGCCCGACAAAGCCCGTGAGGCAATGGCCTATCTAAATGCCCAGCATGTCCCGAGCCTTATCTATCAAGGCAAGTACAGTATGTTCAATCGGCAGCCCGAAGAGGAGATCTTATCGGTTACCAAAGAATTCGGTTCAGGATTCATCGCTTTTTCACCTTTGGCGCAAGGGGTTCTTACCGACAAATACCTGCATGGAATTCCGGAACAGAGCCGTGCTGCCGACCCTGCCGGTTTTCTAAAAAAAGAGCAAGTTACTGAAGAGCTTGTCGGCAAGGTGAGAAAATTAAACGAGATTGCCCGGCAACGCGGGCAGAGTATGGCTGAAATGGCTATAGCCTGGACGTTGCGCGATGAGCGTGTGACATCGGTAATCGTAGGGACGCGAAATGTAAAACAGTTGCAGGACAATTTAGGCTCATTGAATAATCTCAGTTTTACCCAAGAAGAATTAACGTTGATCGACAATATTTTAGGAGGGGCAACGTTATAACATAAACGTTGTTCCTGTATTTAAATGAGAAGATCGATATTTATTCTTTTTTTTATTCTTCTGCTTTCGGTTGTTTCCTGTATAGATGAGGCATCCCGCTTTACGGTTCCCTATTCCCGGGTGTTCTTCCAGATCGACGTCAACGGGTTGGATTCCGATTTGACTTTTTTCGGCCACAAAACTTTTACTCAGGGGCGGACTGTCGGAGAACAAACAGGATACGGTGGCCTGTTGGTCTTCAGAACAACCGAAGGCAATATTTTTGCTTACGATCTCTGCTGTCCTTATGAGGATAATCGCGAGATAAAAGTGAAACCTACCGATAACGGCAAGGCCGTTTGTCCTGAATGTGGCAGTGTCTTTGTAACGATGTACGGTTTAGGCACTGCCGAATCGGGGCCGGCTGATGAATCGTTGCAACGTTACACGGTGAGAAAAAATTCCAACCGCGAAGGCGCTTTTGTGATTACAAATTAAGTTAAAACGTCTGTTCGTTTTTGTTGCAGTTGATTTTAAGGAGATTTCGGGTCCCCTTTGACTTTTTTATGCTGCAGCCCAACTATCTTCACTAAAAAGTTTACCAAAAATTGAGTTTTACAAACATTTTGCGTAATATTGCACTCGCTGCCTGACTCTGTCGAGCGGTGTTTTTTTTAATATGGATAGTGAATATTTTAAAATAATATATAAGAAATACTTCAATGTGCTTCATGCTTATTCACTTCGTATTGTGCTGAACGAAGAAGTGGCGGAGGATATTGTGCAGGAAGTATTTCTGGAGTGTTGGAACCGGCGCAGGTCGATAGATGTGGCTAAATCCATGAAGCCTTATCTATATACGTTGGCCCGCACGAAGAGCATCGATTATTTAAGGAAAGCAGAGAATAAGAACCTCTCGTTCTCTGAGGTTGAAACTCGTCTGGACCAGCTCTTTTTTGAAACACTTGCGTTGGATGACCCTGTTGATACCGGGGAGATGGGGCAGATCATTGAGAAAACCATCCTGTCGTTGCCTCCAAAATGCAAAAAAGTTTTTCTGTTAAGCCGGAAAAACGGAATGAAGAACAAACAGATAGCCGAACTCCTCGATCTTAGTGTGAAGGCCGTTGAGAAACACATCACCAAAGCTGTAAAACAGATTCGATTGGTACTGGAAGAAAAAGGGTACCTGCCTTTTTTTCTTATTTTTTTCTTATCTTTTTACAAAACGTGGAGAATATTTCCGTTTTGAGGTAGGGTATTTTCACGTTCATTCGTGTAATATAACAGAGACTTTAAAATCTATTAAAATAAACAGGGATTGAAAGATATTGACTCACTCATTGTGAAATATTTAGATAATGAAGCTGCTGACGAGGAGAAGGCAATGCTTGATGAGTGGATAAATTTTTCGCAAGACAATAAGCATTATTTCAACCGTATGGTAAAGGCATGGGAGCAGTCCCGTATTTATCTGCAGGATGAGGGCTCCACGGGGAAGCGCTTTCTCCGTTTCCGGCAATTGCTCCATCAGGGGAGACTGCGCCGGATAGCCTATGGCTCCTCCGCCGCGGCGGCTGTTGCGCTGATTGTGCTCGCGATCCGTTTTTTTGTGCCTTCACCGGTTGTTGTATTGTTGTCGGAGGCTGCTTTCGACCAGAAGAAGGAAGTAGTGATGCCCGACGGGTCGGTGGTTTGGCTCAATAAGAACAGCCGTATTCAATATCCGGAGGATTTTGTTTCGCACAGGAAAGTCTATTTGACCGGAGAAGCCTATTTTGATGTGACCGAAAACAGAGGCCGGCCGTTTGTTGTGGAGACTTCCGACCTCACTGTGCGAGTGTTAGGTACCCGGTTTGTAGTGACGGATTACAACGATGAAGAGGTTGCGGAAGCCGTGCTTGAGTCCGGAAAGATCCAACTGGTCACACAAAAAACGGGAGAGGCGTTCCTGCTGCATCCCGGTCAAATGGCCTCTCATAACAGGACCTTGGGCGAAACGCGGTTGGAATCGGTGGATGCGCGCCACTTTACCGACTGGATCAAAAATCGCCTGGTGTTTGAAAATACCGATCTGAAAGATGTATTCATGCAACTCGAAAAATGGTACGGCATTAAAATCAAATGTGCGGATGCTGCCTTTCTGCAAACGCCTGTTTCTCTTACTGTTGACGTCGAAACAAAAGAAGAGATCCTGAACACGCTCCAGATGGTGGTGCCTTTTATCTGGAGACCGGAACCGAATCACGGGGAAAGATCTCCTACCGTCACTGTTTTACCGGCGTTGCCACACTAAGTGTTTTATCCGTAAATAGGCTTCTATCAGGTAGTTTCCTCAGTACCATATGCGCCTTAGGTAATACCTCTGATACTGTGAAGCCATGTAAAAAAACGCTGTAATAAATGATTAAATATAAGCTCTTTATAAAATTAAAATAATGTATATTTATGAAAAGGAGATCTATGATTCAATTGGTCAGGCATGTAATGGCAAAAGCGGTCCTAATCTTAGGATTTATTGGCATACCATTTATTTTACAAGCGCAGACGGTAACGCTGAATTACCAAAATAAGCCGCTTGAAATTGCATTAAAGTCGATAACAGATCAAACCGGATATAAATTCGTTTATTCCAATTCTGTAATCGACACCAAACAAGTTGTATCGGTAAATGTAAGTAGCAGTAACATAAATACATTGCTGAACGAATTATTTAAAAACACGCCGATTGTTTATCGAATAGTGAACAAACAGATAGCGCTTTCCCTTAGCCGGGAAAATTCCACCCCCCCGCAGCAGAAAGAGAGCCCGCTCCTCATAACGGGAAAAGTGACAGAAGCGGATACCGGCAGTGCTATGGATTTTGTAACTGTATATGTATCGGATCAAAATGATAACATAATATCCTCCACCGCAACAAATGCCAATGGGGAATTCACGATCACATCAAACTCTCCTCATTCCGATCGCCTGGGAGTAAGATTCGTGGGCTATGAACCCCAATTGATCGATGTAAAGGGACGCAACACCATCAATGTAGTCCTGCAAACGGATATTAAAACGATAGATGAGGTTGTGGTAATCGGGTACGGGACTACTTCGGCCAAGGATCTGACCGGGGCGGTATCCACTGTCGGCAAGCGGCAACTGGAAAACCTGAATGCCACCAATGTGTCCTCCCTGCTTCAGAACCTGGCATCCGGGGTACAGGTAAGCCAAAGCACCGGAAGGCCCGGCGAACGGGTGAATATACGTGTCAGGGGAGCAACATCGTTCGGCTCGAACGACCCGTTATACATTGTGGATGGGGTACCCATTGAAAGTTACAGCCTGATCGAATCCCTGTCTCCCGGCGATATACAATCCATGGATGTTCTTAAAGATGCTTCTGCAGCGGCCATTTACGGATCGAGGGCAGCCAACGGCGTCATTATCATAACTACTACAAAAGGGGTTATAAGTGAGAAACCGACGATCTCTTTTAACTACAACTCTACTATCGATACGGAAATAAGGAATTTCCGTATATTGACCGGGGATGAGTGGCGCAATACGCTCACCGGCTTCGCCCGGCAGACATTGGTGTATGATCCTTCCAATAAAGAGGCGGACGAAATAGTCAATACCCCCGGTCAAATATTCGGGGATGCGGATACAAACTGGTTTGATGAAATAAAACAACCCGCCTGGAGGCACAATGCCGATTTTTCGATAAGAGGTGGTTCCAAAACGAACAAATATATGATCAGCCTGGCGGTATTGGACCAGACAGGCATGGTGCGGGGTGACGACCTGACCCGCTACACCGGGCGTGTCTCTCTCGATACCGATATCCTGCCGGTTCTCCGCTTCGGGATCAACACCAACCTGGGATATATGCAACGGAATGTGTCGGGCACAAGCATGTTTACGTCACAAGGGTTCCGGCCCGACTTACCGGTTTACGACGAAAACGGCAATTACGATATGTCAACGGGAGCGGCTAACCCTGTGGCAAATACGCATATAAAGAACCGTACCGATACTTACAATTTCTTGGGTACGATTTACGGTGAATTGGATATCATCCCGGACTTAACGTTCCGTTCAAGTTTATCGGGAACAGTGTATAGCGGGACGAAAGAGGGTTTCTCCCCCAGTTTTCTATACAGGAACAAGAGAGCCCGCGGTTCTGAATATCATTCGAACAATTTCAGTACCGTATTCGACAATACGCTGAGCTACAAGAAAAAGTTCGCCGATATACACTCCATAGATGCAGTTGTGGGTGTTTCGTTTGAAAACTACGAAAGCAAATCCACTTACATAAGCGGCGATACCTATCCCGACGACTATATCTATAACAATATCGGCAGCGCCACTTCCACAACTGTTGATAGCGAAAGCGGCTACAAAAGCTCTAAAGGGCTGTTTGCTTCTTTTGGACGAATCAACTACAGGTTGAAAGATCGTTATTTGTTCACGGTTACCACCCGCTATGACGGCTCTTCTCTGTTTGGAGCGAATAACCGTTACGGATTCTTCCCTTCGGGAGCAATCGCCTGGCGTATTTCGGAAGAACCGTTTATGGAGAATGTGGAGTTTGTGAACGACTTGAAAATAAGAATGAGCGCCGGGGTGACCGGGGTTACGAATATTGGCCTCTACAGGAACCTCGATCTGTACAGCGCGGGAAGCTATAATGACCTGCCCATGATCTATCATTCCCAATCGGGGAACAAAGATATAAAATGGGAACAAACTACCCAGCGTGACATTGGAGTGGATTTTGTATTGTTCGACAGCAGGCTGAGAGGATCCGTATCAGGATATATAAAAGATTCCAAAGACCTTATATGGAATTTCAACTACTCAAACAGCTCCAAAGGATATACAGTGCCGAGAAATATCGCTTCTGTAAAGAACAGAGGAGTTGAATTGAACCTCACTAGCTACATCATCCAAAATAAAGATTGGCAATTTGATGTAACCCTGAATGTAACCAGAAACGTCAACAAGATCACCAAGCTTGTTCCGGAAGGCGCATATACCGATCCCAACGGAGTGCTGATACACGGCAGCGGACAACAGGTTTTGGCGTTGGACAAACCGATGGGGGCGTTTTTTGGATACGAATATAACGGTATTATACAAACGCAGAAACGCGTTGATGAACTGAATGCATTGGCCAAATCGAAAGGATTTTCGTATTATGATGGTAATATGTTAAGGCCCGGGCATCTGGAGATAAAAGATTTGAACGGCGACGGGAGGATAGATAGCAATGACAGGACGGTTATAGGCGACCCTAATCCCCGATTCTACGGGGGGTTAACCACTAACCTTGCCTATAAATCATTCAGCCTGTTTGCCAATTTCGGTTTTCAATCCGGGGGAAAGAAAATATACGGCCAAACATTGCAAAATGTGCCCGCCCAGCTTACAGGGCTTATCGATTATGGCCTGAACGACAGGTGGAACGACAACCATAAAGATGCAAAATATCCGGCACTCTATATAGGCGACGGAGTTCCTAAAATGACAAGCCTGTCCCTGCACAGCACTACGCATTTACGGCTGCAGGAGCTCCGTATCGCATATAGATTACCTGAGTTCAATAAATACATGAACGCTCAGATCTATGTGTCGGGAACCAATCTGTTCACGATATCTCCTTATCCCGGGACCGATCCGGCTACCGCGAACTATCAGTCGTCATACGGAGGAAATTACGAAACATCGTATCCGGGAATACGTTCATTCTCATTTGGTTTGAAGTTTAATTTATAATCCGAAAATTTACAGTTATGACACAACGTATTATTTTATATTTCACCTTGTTTTTATTTCTCTTCAGCTCTTGTCAGCTGGTGGACGTTTTGGACAAGTATCCGGAGAACCAGGCCGATGCCGATCAGGCAATTACAAACCCTAATGCGGCTGAGCTGGCGCTGAGAGGAATATATTTTTACTTGCCCGGCGGCAAGTCAGATGTGATTTACCCCACTGTATCGGGTAGTTTCAAAGCCGGCACCATGCTAAGGCAAGACCTTGTTAAAGTAGGCAATGCCGTTTATTTTTCGGAACGAACGCTGCCCGTTCTCTCTTACAGTGATGGTACCGAATGGGATTCTGATTATGAGATCATCAAAAACAGCATCCTGTTAGAGCAGGCATTGACAAAAATAGATAAATCAAGTTTCGAAGGGAACAGGGCGGATGAAATTATAGGTGAAATTGCCTTCCTGCGTGCGCTTGCCAATTTCAGACTGCTTGTCAGGTATGGTGAATTTTGGGATGAGAACAGCGAATACGGTATTACATTGAGAACGGAAGTCCATACGGTAGCCAACTCACCCAAAGCAAGGAGCAGCGTAAAAGAAACTTATGAGCATATCATGAGCAACCTTGAAACAGCCATTGCTCATGCTCCCCATTTTTCATCAGCAAGCGCTGCCTCCAAAGAAGCGGCCTTGGCATTAAAAGCGAAAGTGCTTTTTTATGCCGGCAGATACGATGAAGCGCTCACCGCTATTGAAAAGGTGTTGCCTTTAGTTAAATTCGAGAATAACTATGCCGATATTTTCATAAAAGCGACAACCCCCGACAACAAGGAGATCCTCTTTCAAAGAGTGTTCGGTAAAGAAGAAATTCCTTCTCTCTATATGAGGGAAAGCGCTTTTGGCAACAGCGTGAATAAAAATGAAGGGTATTGGGGGCCGACAAAATCGTATATCGACCTGGTGGGCGATGACCCTCGCGCCGAAGCGATATTTGCAAATGTGGACAGTTTAGATTCGCGGGGAAAGGTTGGTTACAACCTCACCACTGTGAAAAAGACGCTGAACAGCGATAACACCATGCCTGTATTCTTTCTGAGGTCGGACGAATTGCAATTGATGAAAGCCGAAGCTTTGATGAGGACCAATGCAAGTATTGCGGCAGCCTATGAACCCATCAGGATGTTAAGGACGCGGGCAGGTGCGCCGGTCGTTGTTCCTGCAACCCGGGCAGAGCTTGAAGATGCTATTTTTAATGAATGGTTGATAGAGATGTCGTTCGAAAACTGGCATGAATGGTTTCTCATGCTCCGGTTTGCCGGATTAAAAGAGGCCAATCCCGATTTTTCGCGTTTGCTTGCCATGAACAGAATGTTGCGTGAGGCTTATGAAAAAGAGGTTAAAGCCGGCAAAGGGGAAGAATACCTGGAGCGTATAAAATCTCGCAGGATCGATGCTATCCCAACCAGCGAGATAAATAGCAATTTGGAATCAAAACAAAATCCCGGATATTGAAAATCATGAAGAGAAAATCAACAATGCTTTTATTGATACTGGCGCTGATAATTCCGATCAGCGCCATGGGACAAGGAATTACCTTTTTCGAAGGTACATGGGACCAGACTGTTAACGAAGCGAAAAAAGAGAATAAACTAATTTTTGTGGACTTTTACGCCCAGTGGTGCGGCCCATGTCTGAATATGGCCGAGACAGTATTCCCGTTGCCGGATGTCGGAAGTTTCTACAATACTCATTTTATCAGCGCTAAGATTGATGCCGAAAATGGAGAAGGCATAGCATTGGCTAAAAAGTACGGTGTGACCAAATACCCTACTTACCTGTTTATCGATCCGGCCACAGAGGAGGTTGTACATGAAAGCAGCAGCAGGCAGTCCGGTGAACAATTTATCTATACGGGACATTCGGCCGTGACGCCCCGGTTAAGGTCTTTCTACCTGACAGAGAATTATGAGAAGGGAGTTCATGATACCGATTTTCTTCTCCATTTTATACAATTTCAATCTTCTGTCTATAATTCAAAGATGGTGAGGGAAGCGTTTGATAAATTGATGGCTAATGGTGAAAAACTGTCCGACCCGAAAATATGGAATGTTTTTGTAGAGAATCTTCCCGGCCATGATAATCCGTATATTCAATATGTGTCGGATAACTATACTGCTTTTTACAATCTTTTCGGGAAAGAAGTGGACAAGAAGCTTGCGAAAGAAACAACCTATATGCCTTTGGAATCATTGGATAATCTGCACGATTTTGAAGGAAAAGAGTTCAATAGAAAAATGATCGTGATTGATTTGGCCATCAAATCGAAAAACTACAGCGAAGCAGCAAAGGATATAGATGCGCTGTTACAAGACCCGGCGACCGACAAAGAAGAACTGATCAACCGTCTCGAACCCATTGCAAGAGCCGGATTACGCCAGAAAGAGTCTAAAGAATGGTTCGAAGAATGCCTTAATTATGCAAGATACATTGCCTATAATAAATCAGACAGAAAAGATCCGTACATTCACCAGGACTATGCCTCGGCGTTAGAAACAGTGATCAAACAGGTCATCAACGGTGAGTCAAAAGCGCTTCCCGCTTTTTTAGGCGAGGAGCCGAAATACGGCAAAAAAGAATACTCGATGCGGCACGATAAGTTAAAAGCCAAACCGGTAAAGAAGTAAAATCTGATTTTTTGGCGGGAGAATTAATAAATGGTTGTTCACTCTGTTGACTCTCTGTATTCCTTGGGAGTTTTGCTGTATTTTTTAAGAAACTCTCTATAGAAATAGGCCTTATTATTGAACCCGGATGCATACATAACCTCTTGAACGGTTTTGTTGGTGGTTTTCAGAAGTTTTCCCGCATTCTTAAGCCTGATTGAACGAATAAATTCAGTGGGTGTTTTTTTAGTGATCTCTTTTATTTTGCGATAAAGTTGTATTTTGCTGATTGCCGTTTCATTTGCAATAAAATCGATGGTGAGCTCTTCGTTATCAATATTATCATAAATAACTTTTGTAATATTCAGAATTATATCTTTGTCTTCTTTGTGGATAAGCGAGCCTTCATGTTGTTCAAGAGCGGAGTATGGGGAATTGCCGTACTCCGTTAATATATTTTTTTTGTGAAGTAAGCTTTTTACAATTACTTCTAAATGACGAAAATTGAAGGGTTTGTTTATATAGGCATCGGCACCTACTTCGAACCCCTCAATTTGGCTTTCGATGGAACTTTTTGAAGATAAAAGTATGATGGGGATATGGTTGGTGATCTCCTGCGTTTTCATTATTTTCACAAATTCAACCCCATTCATTTTTGGCATGATAATGTCGCTGATAACCAATATTGGAAACTGTTTGTTTACAACCTGCAATGCTTCCATCCCATTGGAAGCTTCTATTATATTGTAGTTTGGGCTTAAAAGGTCTTTTATCATTAAACGGATATCTTGATCGTCTTCAACTATCAAAATAAATCCATCGTTTGAAATATAATCTTTTTCCGGTAATTCATCCTTTTCCTCTAAGAAATTGATTTCACTTGATGCGATCGATTTTAACGGTGATAAATCGGGAGTATGATATGCTTGTCCGGATTGTTCGGATGTTTCCTCTAAGTTTGGGATGCGGACTTCAAACAATGTATATGTTTCTCCGTCGCTTTCAATCCTAATGTCTCCTTTTAGGATGTTTACGATACTTTTACATAAAGCCAATCCAATGCCATGTCGGGGATAGTCGCCGATAGTCATTTGTTTTTCAAGACGGTTAAGGACTTCAAATCTATCGAATAAAATATCATAGTATTCTGATTTTATTCCGATGCCGGTATTTTTAATTGAGATGGATAATACCTCGTTCTCCACGTTAACGCTAATTTCGATATGCTCTTCTTCGGATGTGTATTTTACAGCATTGGATAACAGATTGAAGATGATTTTTTCGAGGTTACTCCTGTCTGTATTCCAAATTATATTTTCATCGGGGATAAACGTAGTAGTGTAATCAATCTTTTTTTGTTCCAATATTTCGATAAAGTTGTCGATTACAAATTTAATCAACTCAGAAATATCTACCGTTTCAATTTTTAGCTTGAGATGTCCGGTCTCGGCTTTTCTGAATTCCACGAGCTGCTCTATCAGATTCTGCATCCTTTCCGAATTGGATTTTATTACCTGCAGATATTTTTTTGTATAGTTATCGTTCTCTTTCTCCTTCAACAATTTATCACAAGGACCATAGATAAGTGTCAATGAGTTGGAAAACTCGTGTGCTATATTGGTGAAAAAACGGAGTTTCCCTTGATGGATCTCTTCTGCTTTTTGTTTTTCCAGCTCTTTCATCCGTATATTGTTGTTAAGCCTTATGCGATACAATATCATCTTCCTTATAATTGCCAGGATACATAAGAAAGAAACAAAGTAAAGGAAATAGGCCAGGTTGCTTTTCCACCATGGAGGGGTTATTTCAATGGGTAAACTGTAGAGGGTTTTACCCCATATTTTATTGGCATTGCTCGTCTTGACTTTAAGTACATACTTCCCTTTTGGCAGATTAGTGAATACTATTGCATTTGATGTCCCTAAGTTAACCCAGGCATCGTGAAACCCTTCTAGCATATATGCTATTTCGCATTTGGCCGGAGCGATGTAGTCAATAGGGATGAAGCGGAAGCTGAAAGATTTGTACTTGTGTGATAAAGTAAGAATTTTAAGGTTGTTTTTTTGCACTAAATAATCGGACAAATCAGTCTCTGTATTATCAACATGAAATGCATCTAACCAGAGTTCGGGTATATATTCATTTTGAATAATTTCAAGAGGATTGAATTCATTGAATCCGCTGATGCCTCCAAAGTAAAAAAGGGAGGAGTACGGACTGGAATAATACGACCCGTCTGAAAACTCATTGTCCTGCAATCCATCATCTGTAAAGTATGAAACAATGTGATAGGAATCTTCATCCGTTCCATCCGGAATAAGTTTTGCCAGTCCGTGATTGGTACTTACCCACAAATTATTATTTCTGTCTTCTAAAATGCCGTGAATGGTGTTGTTGGGCATTCCGTTTTTTTCACTGAAGTTAAAGACCGCAGGATGTTCTTTATTTCTCCATGTCAGCTTATTTAACCCCATACTTGTGCCGACCCATAAACTTCCATTACTCTCTTTATACATACACAGCACATCGTCGCTACCATAGCTGTTTCCGGAAAATTTGAATATTCGAAAAGTCTCGTCAATGATGTTAAATCTGTTTACTCCTCCCCCTCGTGTACCAATCCATAAGTGGGTACTGTCTTCTTTTATAATTGAATATACAATGTTGTTGCTCAACGAAGATTTCCCTTCGTGAAAAATAAATTGCTTGTAATCAACAACCCGATAAGGAGTTGTTGAGAGATCTATCTTCAATTTGTACATGCCATAACCGCTTGTTCCTACCCACAAGATATTGTCACCGTCCGGTAAAATGGCATAGATGGATGACAGGGTTAAATTATCGGGGATATTCAGGCTGCGGATATTTTTCGTATTCTTATCATAATAATTGATTCCGTTTCCATCCGTTCCAATCCAGTACTCATTCTTGAAGCCTTTTGCTATTTTATAAACAGAGTTGCTTAATAACCCATTCTCCATACTGAAGCGGTTCCTGAGTTTTAATTCTCCGGTTCCCCGACTTCTTGTAAAGTGATATATGCCTGAGCCTTTAGTGCCAACCCAAAGAGTCCGGCTTTCGTCCTCAAAAATAGTTCTCACGGCAGAATTACCAAAATTGGAGATGTTTTCTGATGAGTAGGCTCTGAATTTTTCATCAGAAGGAACAATTTTAACTATTCCTTTCATATCTGTGCCTACCCATATAATATTTTGAGTGCCTCTATATACATTCAGCACAGGAGTATTTTCTATTATCGGGACAATATCAGTGTTAAAATCGTACAGGTACAACCCTTTGTTCGTACCTAAAAAAACTGACCCTTCATTAAATTCAATGTCATTGATATTGCCAATATCGCCATTGAGAGGGAGCATCGTAAGCTTATCCCGATATTTATTATATGTATATACTTTATAATCTGATGTTTGTATAAGTATGTCGCCTGATTTGAGATTAAAGAAATTCTCAATGTTCTTTAATGGAAATTGACGGGTATCACGTACAATCAAACGGCTATCCTGTGTTTGCAATGTAGCTGTAAACAGGTTTTTTTCTGTGGTTAACATCCATAAATTGTCATCACGGTCAAAAATGATTTTTTTTACATTCAGCTCTTTATTGAAATTCAGAGGTTTAAAATGTTTTTTTTCAAAGTCAAAATAGTACAGGCCTTGTTGATAAACGGATACGACAATTCTGCCCTGAGAATTACGGGCGATTAAATAAGAGTGTTCATTTGTTATTTCCCGACTTAAAGAATCGACAAAAAAACGTTCAAAAACTTTTTCCCTGACATTAAATCTGTTTATGCCGATGTCTGTGGCAACCCACAAATAATCCCTCTTCTCTTCAACAATATCTCTGACGATGTTGTTACTTATACTTTGAATATTGCCCGGAGAAGGTTTATAAACTTGAAACTCTTTCCCATTATACAAGTTAAGCCCATCCCACGTTCCAAACCACATCAGTTGGTTCGAATCCTGAAAAACAACATTTATGGAACTGTTTGACAAACCGTCTTTGTTTGTCAGGGTTTTAATATCAAAATCAATTGCATACCCTGTTACCGGTAAAATGAGAAAGAATATGCAAATAATTTTTTTCATATGATTGATTTACCCTTTTGGCGATATTATCCCAATTTTTATTATATTATAAACGCAAATTTACTTGTTTTCTCTTTAAATTCAGTCTGTTTTCATATCCTAAAAGTATATTATCTTTCATAAAAGAGTATATATTTTTAAATTGTAAGAGGAGTGTACTGTTTTGAAAGTTTAGGATACCTCTGTTTGTCTTTAATCGTATTAATTTTGGTTGAATTTAATAAAAAACGCTTATATCATGGATATTGCAAAACGCTTCAATGAAAACCCATTGTTACGTCCTTCGGACTTAGAACCGGGAATAGAAGGAATGGAAATAACCTGTTTACTTAATCCCGGAGTGTTCAGGATGAATGGCAAAACCTGGCTTTTATTGCGTGTGGCAGAACGCCCAAAACAAGTTGAAGGAAAGATAAGCTTTCCTGTCTATAATGAAGATGGAAGAATAGAGGTACTTGTTTTCGACAAAGATGACCCTCAGTTAGATGCTTCAGACCCCCGGGTGATAAGATATAAGGGGCAAAATTATCTTACTACTTTATCGTATTTGCGCCTTGTTGTTAGTGACGACGGTGTGCATTTCCGTGAAGATCCCGCTTATCCGCCTATATTCGGCAAGGGGGCGCTGGAATCGTTTGGTATCGAAGATTGCCGCGTGGCGACAATGAAAGATGGGTTTTTCCTTACCTATACAATGGTATCGCCCGTGGCGGTAGGGGTGGGGCTGATTATCACAAATGATTTCAAAACTTACGATCGGCAGGGGATGATATTCCCTCCACACAATAAGGATTGCGCTATTTTTGAAGAAAAGATAAACGGAAAATATTATGCCCTGCATCGTCCGAGTAGCCCCGAACTGGGCGGAAATTACATCTGGCTGGCCGAATCTCCCGACAGGCTTCATTGGGGAAACCACAAGTGCATTGCCGTTACCCGTCAAAACAGTTGGGATTCGGCGCGTGTGGGAGCCGGAGGCGCACCCGTTAAAACACCGGAAGGGTGGCTCGAAATATACCACGGTGCAAATACCGACCACCGGTATTGTTTGGGTGCGTTGCTGCTGGATTTGAAAGACCCGTCGAAAGTGCTGGCGAGGAGTGTGGAGCCTATCATGGAGCCTGTTGCCGAATACGAAAAAAACGGATTTTTCGGCAACGTTGTCTTCACAAACGGACATTATGTGGAAAACGATACCATCCAACTGTTCTACGGAGCGAGTGACGAGGTTATTTGCGGAGCTGAATTCTCAATTCAGGAAATTCTCAATTCATTAAAATAGAGACATGTCAAAAAACATATTGGGAGAATATAGGTTCTTTCGTTCTCAACCGCTGAATATAAGGACACTGCTTGTTACAAACATGTTGTACGCACTCATATTGCCCATCATCGAGATTTTTGTGGGGGCGTATATCATGCGTAACACAGGTAACCCGGCTTATGTTGCATTTTATCAGCTGTGCATGTACTTCGGGATACTGGTTACGTCGGTGCTTAACGGGTTTATGTTGAAAAGGTTCAAAGCCTCGTTGCTTTACGCTTTCGGCATTTTGTTGTCGGCAGTTGCATTAATGGCAATGATGTTTGTGAACTCCATCGGGATCATGGAACTGGGACTGTCCGGATTTGTCCTGGGGGCATCCACCGGATTTTTCTGGACTAACCGTTACCTGCTCACGTTAAACTCAACAAACGATGAAAACCGAAATTACTTTTTCGGGTTGGAGTCGTTCTTTTTCTCGTTGTGGAGCATTACTGTTCCGTTAATTGTAGGGGCTTTTCTGGTGTCGATAGATGGATTCGTCTTTCTTGGAAAGGTGCTGGATGTGAATAATGGCTATCAGTTTATTACTGTGTTCAGCTTGCTTATCGCAATAGCTGCCGTATTTGTTTTGTCGAAAGGGCGCTTTGAAAACCCGGTGCAAAAAAAATTCTTCTATACCCGTTTTCATATACTCTGGCAAAAGCTTTTGACCCTTGCCGGGCTCAAAGGAATGGTGCAGGGATTTTTGGTGACAGCGCCGGCCATATTGGTTATGCGCCTTGTCGGTAACGAGGGGTCTTTGGGGTTGATACAAGGTGTTGGCGGGTTGCTCACGGCAATTCTGGTTTACACGTTGGGAAGGATTGCCAAACCCAAACATCGGATGGCAATCTTTGGACTTGGATTGTTTGTCTTTTTTCTGGGGACACTCTTTAACGCCATTCTTTTTTCGGCCGTTGGCGTCATTATTTTCGTGTTGTGTAAAGTGTTGTTTCAACCCTTGCACGACTTGGCCTATTTCCCAACCATGATGAAAACTATTGATGCTGTGAAAGCAATTGAAAACAGGAATGAATATGCCTATATCCTTAGTCATGAGATAGGATTGTTTATTGGGCGCGCTTTCGGAATGGGATTGTTTATATCACTGACTTATTGGGTATCGGAAGATTTCGCCTTGAAATACGCGTTGGTGATTGTAGGAGGCATTCAATTATTATCACTGCCGCTTGCTAAAAATATTATCAGCGATATAGATATTAAGTATAACAAATGATATTATGAGATTGATATTTAATTTATTAACATTTGCCTGCATTGCCTCCCTGTTGTCGTGCAATACTGCGGAGGTTTATTATGGAGACCCTGTTGTTCAGGTTAATATTAACAGGGTGGAACTTATGCCCAACATGCCGCAACCTTACGATTTGCTGGATTGGAAAGAAAAGGCCGGGCAATTTGATGGTTATGTTTTTGATTTTGATTCCAGGCTGCCTGCCGGACCGATGATTTGGCTTGACAATAATCAACGCAATTTGCCGCAGCAGACCTTTGGATTATTTACCGCGGTTCATGACGTGCGCCAGGGAGCAGATGTGAACAACGGCGAATTTCATGAAAGCCTCAACTCCTTAGCGGCAATATTAGGTGCCGGATTGATAGGGATTGATAAAACCAATCAGAACGGGTACAACTTTGTGAAAATGATCCAAAACTATTTTAATACAGATAATGGATGGAATATAATGATGAACAACACGACCCCCGAAGTGGCTCTTTTGGGTGGAGGCTACGGAAGGGACTGGTGGTATGATGTCTTTCCGAACGTGCTGTTTTATAATGTATGTGACGTTTTTCCGGGTGTGGAGAATGCCGAAAATATACAGCGCACCATTGCAGAACAGTTTTGTAAAGCTGACTCGGTGTTAAATGGAAATTACGATTACTCTTACTTTGATTACGCTCAAATGAAGGGCATGATAAACAACATTCCGCTGCAACAGGATGCTGCCGGAGGGCACGGTTATGTGCTGTATGCGGCATACAAACAGTTTGGAGATAAGCGCTACCTGGCGCGGGCAAAATCAGCTATCGAGGCGTTAAACAATCAAACCGAAAGCCGTTTTTACGAAGTGTTGCTGCCTATTGGCGCTTACACGGCCGCCCGCTTAAATGCCGAAGAAGGGACAGAGTACAACGTAGGAAAGATGCTTGACTGGGTTTTTGAAGGCGTAAAAAGCGAAAACGGGCGTACCGGATGGGGGATAATAGTGGACAAATGGGGTGAATATGATGTTAGCGGCCTGCAAGGAAGCATTACTGACGGTGGTGGTTACGCGTTTCTGATGAACAGTATAAAGATGGCCATGCCCCTTGTCCCGATGGTAAAGTATGAGCCTGAATTTGCGAGGGCTATAGGTAAATGGATGCTGAATAATGCAAATGCTTCGCGGCTTTTCTTCCCCGATAAAATACCTGATGGTAATCAATGGCTCCCGGGGATGCAGGGTTATACGAACTCCGTTGTTGCTTATGAAGGTTTGCGTTACGCGGACGATTTGAATAACCCCCGGTTGACAGGCGTGCATCCTGTTGCAATCGGCGATGGGCCTAAGTGGCATAAAGACAATCCCCCGGAATCGATGTTCAGTCTTTACAGTACGGCTCCCGTCGGCATATTCGGGGCCATGATAGAGAAAACCAATGTCGAAAAAGTACTCAAACTTAACTGCAATGTTACTGACTTTTATTCAGACCGGACCTATCCCGTTTTTTTGTTATACAATCCGTATAACGAATCTGTGAAAGTGAAGTACACACCCGTGAAAGAGGGGGTTGACCTTTTTGATATCGTTTCAAAAACGTATTTAGCCAGGTCGGCCGGAGGTAGTGCGGAGATAGAGATACCGGCCGATCAGGCCTGTGTTGTTGTGGAGTTGCCGCCAGGCGTAGGAATAAAAAGAGAGAACAACAAGCTTTGGGTGGATAAAAAAATTATATCGTATAAATAACTTAACTTTTTAAAACATGAAGAGAACATTATTTTTTGTAATGGTGGTTTGTGCTGCTTTGGGATTGCATGCTCAAACAACTGTCAACGTCAGGGGTTCTGTTAAAGATGCCCTGTCTAATGAAGAATTAATCGGAGTGACTGTACTTGTTATTGAAACGGGTAATGGAACTGTTACCGACATTAACGGAAACTTTGAATTAACCGTTCCGGTAAATAATACCCTGAGAATATCGTACGTGGGATATTCTAATCAGGAAATTGTTATAACCAATCAAACGGTGTTGGAGATTAACCTTCAGCCCAAGACTCAGCTGATGGATGAAGTGGTGGTGGTTGGATACTCCGCACAAAAAAAGTCAACCCTTACCGGGGCGGTGGCGCCTGTTAACGTTGATGATATGGAGCGGCGCCGCGTTGCCGATGTAAGGCAGGCGCTTCAAGGACAAGTAGCTGGTGTGCAGGTGACCCAAAGCACCGGCGCCCCCGGTGATGAGATAGATATCAGAATCAGGGGAGAGGGCACCATCGGCAACAACAATCCGCTTTATGTTGTGGATGGAGTTCCTACCCGGGAATTGGCGTTTATCAACCCGTCCGATATCGAATCCATGACTGTGTTGAAAGACGCCTCTGCTGCTGCCATTTACGGTTCGAGAGCCTCGGCCGGGGTAATTGTCATTACAACAAAGGGCGGTGTTGCCGGAAAAACTAAATTCGAGGCAAATTTTTACAGCGGCATACAATACGCTTCAAATCTTCCTAAAATGCTGAATGCCGAACAGTATATGAATGTTGTGGAAAAAGCGTGGAACAATGCCGGTTATTCCGGCACAAATCCCTATACCGCGGATAAAGGGCGAAGTGATTTTGCAGACACCGACTGGTTAGATGAACTTTTTGAGCCGGGCCATATGCAGAATATTCAGATGACGGCAAGTGGAGGCAGTGATAAGTTACAGTACTTACTCTCCCTAGGATACGTTAATCAGGACGGTATTGTTGTGTATGATAACGATAAATACAAGCGTTTTAATTTTCGCACGAACATCAATGCCAACCTGACGGAAAGAATAAAAATAGGGACCAATATGCAACTTTCCTATGCTGTTCAGGATAAACTGTCGTCGAAAGGCGATGCCCCCGGAATCATAAGGCACGCACTTCTACGTCCACCGGTTATTCCGGTATTCAAGTCGCCCGACGATCCCACCTATTCGGAGAGGAATCCCTTTACCGACCTTCCTTTTTATGTTCATAACAACAGAGATACGGGCGGTTGGGAAAGCGATAAGTACGAATGGACACAAAATCCGATTGCCCTGGCTTATTTCACTGATGACACCCACTCACATTTCAAAACATTCGGCAACATTTTCGGGGAAATCTCCTTCTTACCCGAAAAAGAACTGACTTACAGAACCAATGCGGGTATTGATTTAAACTTTCTGCATGACAAGGCTTTTTATGCCAATTTTGGGGATGATGATGGCGGTGGTAGTCAGATAGATCGCGGCTTAGGACGCCAAAACAGGCCCAATGGATTAAATGAATACAGGGGTGAAGAGCTGACCTTTACCTGGAACAACACATTGAGTTATAACAAAATGTTCAATCTCCATTCTTTAAATGCCTTGGTAGGGAGTGAATTTATCACCAATTACGGTTCGGGAATAAATGCTTCAAGAAGAAGATATGAGTATGATACCGAGAAGTTCAGATATATTGATTTTGGAAGTACCGAACAGGATTTATGGAATGGGGGAAGCGGCTCGGAATGGGCGTTGATGTCTTACTTCACCTCATTGACTTATGTGTATGACATGAGGTATATGCTCACGGCAAACTTCAGGGCAGATGCCTCTTCCCGGTTTGCAGAAAAAAACCGATGGGGATATTTCCCTTCCTTGTCAATCGGCTGGAAGTTATCTGAAGAACAATTTCTAAAAAAACAGGAGTGGCTTTCCGACTTGAAACTGAGGGCAAGCATCGGGCAGTTAGGGAATCAGGAAATTGCTAACTACGCTTATCTTACGTTGATAAAAAAAGATGGAGACAAATACCTTATCTCAAGATATGGGAATCCCGACTTAAAGTGGGAAACCACCACACAGTATAACGTAGGACTCGATGTAGGTGTCTTAAGAAACAGGTTGTATTTCACCGCAGACTATTTTCAGAAATATACCACGGACATCCTGTTGCCTATAAGCCTTCCGAGTATCGTAGGTGACGTACAGCCCACTATCGTTAATGCAGGAGAAGTGAGTAACCGTGGTTGGGAATTTGGCATAACGTTGCGCAATTCCGAAAGTGTATTTAAATACAACATCAATGCCAACATATCCACCGTAAAGAACCGGGTGGAAAAACTGCACCCTAACCTTCCCAGTTTGGTTGGATCAGTCACAAGAACGGAACCGGGGCAACCGCTTAATGCCTATTACGGATATGTTTTTGAAGGAGTATATCAAAATACGAATGAAATAAAGACTCATTTGCATGGCACCACTAACCCAACGCCCGTACCCGGTGATATTCGATTTAAAGATTTAAATGGCGATGGCAGAATTGACGACAACGACAGGGATTTCATCGGCGATCCTAACCCGGGATTGTTGTATGGATTAAATTTTTCCGGTTCGTATAAAAATTTCGATGTGGCGATACTCTTTCAAGGTGTTGGAAATGTGGACAGGTATAACGACTCTAAAAAGATAATTGATTATGATACGCGTCCGTTTAATTACACCACAAATATTTTGAACGCATGGGATGGAGAGGGATCAACCAATACAATTCCCCGTGTGAGCTTTACCGATAACGGAAGTAGCAGAATATCAAGCATATTTGTTGAGGATGCTTCTTACCTCAGGTTGAAAAATGTTGAAGTCGGATATTCTTTTACAAACATCAGAAAACTGGGCTTGCAAAATATAAGAATCTATGTGTCAGCTCAAAATCTCTTTACACTGACCAATTATACAGGGCTTGACCCGGAATCTACGGATTTAATTGATATGGGGACTTATCCGCAGTCGAGATCTTTTATTTGTGGAATAAATTTTTCTTTTTAAACAACTTAAATCTTTTGGATAATGAAATTTTATAAGAATCTGTTTTTAATGATAATCGGGATGCTCCTGTTGTCAGGATGCGAAGGCTATCTGTCGAAAGACCCGATAGGCCTGTTGACGCCCGATCAGGTTGATATGCAGCCAACGACTACCACTGTACAATATGCGGTGAGTTCATCTTATCAGCTGCTTTCGAGTACGTTGAATATTATCGGAGAGTGGGGATGGAATGACGGAACAGTTACCAGAGGCGACTTTATCCTCCAGGACATCGCTTCCGATGATGTGCAGAAAAAATGGAATCCCGATGGAGATCAGGCTTGGATGGATGAGCTCAATAATTTTAGTTTTATTGCCTCAAATGCTGGATTCAATGGACAATGGGCGTATGATTATGAAGGAGTTTCGAGAGTAAATACGGCTATCGACTATTTAACCAATGAGGAGATGATGGCTAAGCTTAATTTCAATAAATCGGAACAAGACAGGCTTTTAGGAGAGGTGTACTTTCTAAGGGCTTTTTACTATTTTGATTTGGTGACGAATTTCGGAGGGGTTCCATTGTTATTGAAGCCGTTGACATCTTTTAATGAGGCTTACGAAGTTGCTGTAAGGGCAACAGCCGATGAGGTCTGGGCACAGATTGATAAGGATTTGAACGATGCCAGGGGGTTGTTGCCCGATGCCAAATATTCTCATCAACAAGAAAAATGGCGTGTGTCGAAAGGGGCGGCTATAGCCCTTCAGGCGAAAGTAGCGCTGTTTAACGAAAGATGGCAGGAAGTAATTACTCGTGTAGAGGAACTCGAAAACACGGGGTATTACAACTTAAACAACAATTATTTCGATAGCTTTGATGTGAATAAACAATTCCAAGAACAAGAAGTGATCTTTTGCTATAATCACGAATCAGCCCAGACTCCGAGAAAAGGGAACGGTTTATGTGCTCTGCTGGGTTGGGGATTCGTGGCGCCTGAAGCATCATTTATTGCGGCTTTTGAGGAAAATGATCCAAGATTGCTCTATACTGTAGATGTTGGATCAAAAAATATAAATAAAATTTTGGGAACGCTCGACGGGAAATATAAAGGTGATGATGATGCGCCAAGCAGCCGGGTTTATATTCGTTATGCCGATGTTCTCTTGTGGAAAGCGGAAGCGTTGTTAAAAACCGGAAAATTACAAGCGGCTATCGGTATTATCAACCGGGTTCGCCAAAGAGCCAGGAACTCGATGGCCGCTGACGGGACTCAACCGCCGGCCGGAACATTGCCCGACAGAGATGTCAATGAGTCAAATGCGTCTGTTGTCTCAAACTGGTTGATTCACGAAAGAAGAGTTGAATTTGGATTTGAATCTCACCGTTTTCGCGATCTTAAACGCTGGGGTATTGCAGAAGAAGTGTTAGGCGCCCGGGGATTTCAAAGTGTGCATTATCTGTACCCTATCCCTCAAAGGGAGATAGATAAATCTGGAGGAAGCATAGTTCAAAATGACGGATACTGAGAAGAACCACCGGAAGCTTAAACGCAAATCTTGAGAGGTTGAAAAATAAAGTAGGAGGGAAGTAGAATATTTTCCTCCTACTTTATTTACTTCGGATTTCTTGCAATGGAGCCCGAAGAGATGTTCATGTAGTATATCGTCCTAATTTTTTGGTGGATTCTCTTGTATAAATCAAGAAACATTTCTACATTTGCAGTCGCAAAAATAAAAGGCGACTCATTATTGAACTTTTAGATGATCTGGGAGGGAAGAGTCTTGGTCTTTTGTCTTTGCTCTTTGTTCTTTGCTCTAAAAATGCGGAAATAGCTCAGTTGGTAGAGCACGACCTTGCCAAGGTCGGGGTCGCGGGTTCGAGTCCCGTTTTCCGCTCAAGGTCTGCTCGGATGGTGGAATGGTAGACACGCAAGACTTAAAATCTTGTGACCATTACGGTTGTGCGGGTTCAAGTCCCGCTCCGAGTACTCCAAAAGGCTGTAAGTCAATTGATTTACAGCCTTTTGTGTTTCTTAGGGGCGCCAAAGGGGCGCCCAAATCAAAATAACAAAAACCTTAAGCATCTTTAACGGTCAGATAATAATTTAACGGATAAATTCCTGATATTTTCCATTTTATCGCTATTTTTGCCGATAATGCTTTTCCGGAATAATTTATGGAATCAACTTTTTTCCGCCTCCAACATATCGTAAACCAATACACTTCCTATCGTTTAAGAAAAGCCATCCAACTTTTTGGTTTAAAATCTGAGTATTGGGATAAAAAGACTTTGTATTCCCACATTGAGGAGGAAATTTACAATTCATCCCTTGAACTTATCGAACTTCACGACAAATATCCTATCCTGCATATCACCACCAATTTCTCCGATTTGAAAAACGTGCTATGGGAAAGTACGTTTATCGAATCGCTTTCACCCGATGAAAGAAAAAAGTATTGGAATTCCGAACAATTATCGTTGAGATTTGAAAAGTTGAAAAACGATAACACCATTTACGATGAACAAATTCCATACTTTTCCGGTATTCTTTCATCCGTTTATTTAACCGAATACATTGCCTACCTGCAATCGCAATTGCCCAAAGAACAACCGGCACAAACTTTGACCGCATTAGAAACGAAATCCACTTTTGAAGCCGGGTTCACACTTCCTCAAATAGAATTATTGACACAATGCGTGAACGAAGTGCGCTTATTTACCGAAAACATTGCAATCGAAACATTTGAAAATATTTTATCCTGCACACTTGCCGGACCGCTGAAATCACGCAACAACCGATTGTTGGTATATTTCTTCTCCGCTTTAGACGACCGCAGCCTGATAAACCGCAATTGGCAAGCCGTTATCCATAAAAACCGCCTGTTTCTTTCCTCCGGAAAAAACAATCCACTTACTCAAACAGATTTATCTTCTGCCAAAACCGAATTAAAAGATTCCTCGCCGAAAGGTTCGGAAATCATCGACAAGTACCTCAAAGAACTGAAAAATCATTGAGAATAGGTTGATAACTCAACCATTGTCAATTACACCCCTGTTTTTCATCCTCTACTTTTGCCCTTGTAATTACAAAAACAAGGGTATGCAGACCCATTTGTATTCATCTATAAAAATAAAAACAAATGGAAAATTCAACAACAGTTTTGGAGCAACGCATCCAACAGTTAGAAAAGAGCCTGTATCAGGCAAAAAAGATTCTCAGTTTCGAAGAAGCGTGCGCGTTTCTCAACTTTTCGAAAAGCTATCTCTACAAACTCACATCAGCGTGTGCCATTCCGCACTACAAACCAAGCGGGAAGATGGTTTATTTCGAACGGGAAGAACTGGAAAACTGGCTCCGGCAAAATCCGGTAAAAACCCGTGAACAAATCGAAATGGAAGCCAACGCGTACATTTTGAAGAATAGTAAGAGACGATGAAAAGGGATAAGGCTCAATACAAGGATACTCAATCGGGTAAACAATCCAAAAACGAGCGCATCGAAACCTTTCTTCGGGGCGAGTTTGACTTTCGTTTCAACACCGTCAAATCCCGGACAGAGTATAAGGAAAAGGGTTCCGAGAAGCCCTTTTCCGTACTCACCAAGTTCGACATCAACTCCATCCGGCGCATATTGGACAGTAAAGGCGGCATCTATACCTCGCCCGACAACATCCGTAACATCCTGGAGAGCAATTTTGCACCGAAAGTAAATCCCATAAAAGAATACTTCCAAAACCTGCCCGCTTACCCATCCAACGACGACACGTCACCCATTACGGAGCTGGCGAAGTGCGTAACGGTTAAAAATACCAACAATTGGAACGGATACCTGCTCAAATGGCTGGTGGCAGTAGTGGCCAACGCGATGGACGATACCGCGTGCAAAAACCACACCTGTCTGGTGCTGACCGGCAGGCAGGGAGAGTATAAAACCACTTTTCTGGATATGCTTTGTCCCACAGGCCTTCAGAATTATCTTTTCACCGGTAAAATCGATCCGCAGAACAAGGACGTCCAAACCCTGATGGCGGAATTCCTGCTTATCAATATCGATGACCAACTTCGAGCACTAAACAAACGGGATGAAAACGAACTGAAAAATCTGATCACGACACCTTTCGTGAAGTACCGCCGTCCGTATGACATCTACATCGAAGAACATCCGCACAGGGCAAGCTTTATGGCGTCGGTAAACGGAAACGACTTCCTGACCGATTCCACCGGAAGCCGCCGTTTCCTGCCGTTTGAAGCGTTATACATCGACATAGACAGGATGAAAGATACGGATATGGACAACGTGTTCAGCCAGGCATATCATCTTTACAAATCGGGATTCAGGTATTGGTTCAACAAAGACGAAGTGATGGAACTCAATTACTCCAACAACGAGTTTCAGATGCAGACGGTGGAATACGAAATGTTGATAAAGGGATTTACGGAGCCGGATGAAAACGGCACGCAAGACTGTTTTTATACCACCACGGAAATTGTCGATTACCTGCAACCCTTTTGTTCCACCCGCCTTGTTGTAAAACAGATGGGCGAAGCCTTACGTAAAAGTTCATTCAAAAGGGAATCAAGACGTGTAAACGGCAAGCCCGTTTGGGGCTACCTGCTGAAACAGGTAATCCCCGTGCCGTTTTAACTTTCACTATTTCTACTTACTACCTTACTACAACCTAAAAAAATAAAGAATAATACAGTGAAAGAAAAAGAGTTGTGCTGTCGTAACATCTTTTTCGGACAAGTTACGACCCACTTACGACATTACTACACGGGTGCACGATGTAGTAGGACAAATCAACAACCGTCGTAAGATGAAAACAGAAAATAACGATACTTTTTTCTTTCACTGTCAATGAATTAAACAGATGTAGTACGTAGTAAGAGAAAAACCCAAACCTCCAAAGTACATAACACTAAAAAACAAAAAAAATGAAAACCTCAATAGAAAACCTCAAACAAAAATCCATTAAACGGTATTTAGCCGAAAACGGCATCTACCCGGCGAGAGAATATTCCGGTTACGGAATCTATAAAAGTCCGTTCCGTAACGAACGAAAAGCAAGCTTTAAAGTAGATTATCACAAGAACTTGTGGCGCGACTTCGGAAGCGATGAAGGCGGAAGCATCATCGACTTGGTAATGAAAATGAAACAATGCTCCTTTATTTAAGCCGTAAGACACTTGGAAGAAAAAGCCAACTTTCCTGTAAACGTCAAGACCGCTTTTTCTCCTTCAACGGAATCGGTCGGACGGATGAAGTTGATCAAGGTGAACCAACTCCTTCCGCCCCACCTCGAAAAGTACATCCGGGACAGATGTATTCCCTCTGACTTAACGAAAGAATACCTGACCGCCGTTTATTACGACGTAAACGGCAGAGAGTATTCCGCATTGGGATTTAAAAACGACAAAGGAGGTTTTGAACTTCGGAATCGCGATTTTCAAGGATGTTATCCGCCCAAAACGATAACCACCTTTGACCACAACACCACCACCTGTAACCTGTTCGAAGGATTTACCGACTTTTTAAGTTACCTGACTTTGTATCCGATGAAAGAAAAAAGTCTTTCACCGGAATCGGCAGTGGTGTTGAACTCCACGGGCAACCTCGAAAAAGCCCTTCCGTTTCTCTCAAAACATACCCAAATTTATACTTACTTGGATAACGATGAAGGTGGAAAAACGGCAATGCAGAAACTTAAAAAAATGGGATTTCTGGTAACCGACTGTTCCCATCTCTATGCAAAGGACAACGATTTAAACGACTTTTTGCAGCGGATGATCCGACAAAAGACTACTCAAAATATCACCAAATCCAAGCGGATAAAATTCTAAATACAGACCGCTAAACATCAATAAGACCGTAATAAATGAGATGAAAAACAAGGTTAAATTCGCTGAGTAAACAACGAAGCACGAATCTCGAAGAATGTAAGAAGCAGGTTTGTGTTTCGGGCAGCCCGAAACCTTGTTTTTCATCCCGTTGGTCTCCATTTACACCCATAAACAAGTACAGAAATGACATCAAAAATACCCACAAAAAAAGGCGGACGCCCTGCCAAAAGTTTAGTCGAAAAACGCAGGTACCGGCTATCCTTAAAACTGAACACGAACGAATATTTTCAACTCAAAAGTAAGGCACGCACAGCCGGAAAAAACCGATGCGATTTCCTTCGGGAGTTTATTCTGACCGGAGAAGTCAGACAACGATTCACCCCGGAGCAAAACAAAGTGTTGAGTCAAATAAGCGGAGAAAGCAACAACCTGAACCAGCTCGTAAAATTGGCACACACCCAAGGCGTATGGTATATCGAAATAAAGGCTAAAGACCCTATGGCAGAATTGGACGAACTGTTAAAACGCATCCGGCTATGACGGCAAAAATCATCAAAGGAACAAGTTTTTCGGGTGCAATCGGCTATATGTTGAGCAAAAAAGAGAAAGCTGAAATTCTGAAAGCCGAAGGTGTACGCATCGAACCGAAGGAACTCACGGTAAAAAGTTTCGAGTTGCAAGCATCGATGCACCCAAACGTTAAGAAACCCGTTTGGCATATCTCGCTCAACTTTTCGGAACAGGATAAGCATAAATTGACCAACAATAAAATGGTAAAAATTGCCGAAGAATACCTGCAAAAAATGAACATCAAGAACGCAGTACCTGATTGTCCGGCATCACGACCGACAGCATCCGCATATCCATCTCTGCATCAACCGCATTGATAACGACGGCAAGCTGATATCGGACAAGAACGAAAAATACCGCAGTACCGCCGTTTGCAAAGAACTGACCAAAGCGCACGATTTATATTTTGCCAAAGGAAAAGAAAACGTAAACCGCGAACGGCTGATCGGAAACGATAAAATCAAGTACGAGATTTACGATGCGTTGCAACGAGCCATTCCCAAAAGCAAAACGCTGCAAGAATCCGAACGACAATTGGATAATTTGCTGTATAATCAGCTGTCGTTAACAAACGAAGTAATCGGAGCCATTGACTCGCTTTTCTCATTTCTTGGGGATTCCCTGGGATCGTTTCTCGAACCGAGCAGCCCGCATTATGATGCAACTCTTGCCGACTACATCAAAAGAATGAGAGCCAAGAAGAATGCCCGGTTGAATAGGGTACGTATAAGCAGGGTGCGTTTTTAAATTCAACAATTAAGCAGTTTAACAAAATAACAAAACAACAAATTAAAAACTATGGCAACGACAGATAATGACAACATCCTGATGATGTTTGAAGAAATCAACCAAAAGCTGGACAGAGCTAACCAACAAATCGAGAAAATCGGGCAAAAGCAGCCGGAAGAAACCGGTAACGAGCAAATATTGGAACTCAAAACAGTGATGGAAGACTTTCACGAAAGCCAATCCGAAAAACTGAATGAGATAGAAAATGCCGTCCGTAAAGAAAAACGAAAAATTGAATTTACACCTAATTCGGTCAACACGATAATCGTTTTGCTTTCATTGATGGTGTTTGTATTGGGTTTTCTTTGGTGGAATGCTAGGCTTCACGAACAATTGGCACAATATGCGGATAACGATTTGAAATACCGGTATATTTTAATGCAAGGAAAAACAACGCCGGAAACATTGAGTCATCTGGAGAATATTTTTGAAAGCAAGAGTGACAGCGCTAAAATTATCCGTAAACAGGTAGAAAATTACGAGAAAAACTTGATGGAAGAAATCAAACTCTTGAATAAGGCAAGGCTGAAGGAGCAGGAAGCAGAAAGGGTTAGAGAGGAATTGGAAATTCTAAGAAACAATAAATAAACTTTCTTCTTTGAGGATAAAGAATATCATAGCTTCAATTTTTAAAATGAACATGCTGAATTAATTCAAAAATTAAAACATTTAAGCACTTCATTTTTCATATCTTTGTAAATATATAAATAAAATCAAAATAATCATTAATGGGACGCTCAACAGTACACTACGCAGACAATAAAACCAATAACGCACTCAAACAACTTCACAATAAATTACGTCCGGCAGGTACACCTGTACAGCGAGTTGAATATATTATTGAACTTTTATTGCTTCGAATTTTTGAAGCAAAACTTAAAAAGGATGGTGAGTTCAAGCAATTACGTCAGTTATTCACACCTGATTACCGTTGGAAAAATCCTAAAACAGGAAAAGATGAGTCGAACGAAAATCGTCTTTTTTCATATCTTTCCACTGTCTCTAACGAGCAGATTTTATCTGAGTTAAACGACAACTTTTTCCCTTTTTATTCGTCAATTCTTCAAAATGCTCGTCAGGTTTACAAAACCAATCTACCGCAGAAAGTACAAGACCAGTTGGTGCTAATCGAAGAAGTTTTCAGCAACTCAAATTTCACTAATAATGTAAACAGCGGAAATTTGGGTGAGGTTATCAGTATTGTAACTAATGACATTGAAGAAGACAGATTGCTAAAAACAGACCTTTTGGGCGATGCCATTGAATCGGCTTTAAGCGAAACAGGCGGGACAAAAGACATTGGACTATATAGAACACCAGACCACATAAGGCAGTTTATGACTGCATTAGTAGAGCCAACATTCGCCGATACCATATTTGACCCCGCTTGTGGAACAGGCGGTTTCCTCTTTGATGCCTTTGAGTTTGTTATGAGGCGTGTTGACGGAAGCCAAAAATGGCCCGGAGCTAAAGCGCACAAAGAGCTTTCAAAATGGTTTAATGGGTATTTCAAAAACAACAAGTTGGATTTCCCAAGCATAGAACAAACCACCCAATTTTACAGGAGTGGAGTTACAGGAATTGAGTACCTTGGAGTTATCCGAAAAATGGCTTCTATAAACTTCTACATTCGTGGATTAAATCCTGCCAATATAGAGCAGGGAGATTCATTACAGAAATATTCCCCGGTTACGGATCACGAAAGCAAATCGGTTATACTCGCAAATCCTCCCTTTGGAGCACAGCGAGATCAAGACGCCTACCCCGATGTTTGGAGCGAATTTTCAAAAGAATCGGAAACCACCATTCTTTTTGTAAAGTTAATGTTTGAGCAATTAAAATCCGGCGGACGTTGTGCTGTGGTTGTATCGGAAGGATTTAATACGTGGGATCAGTTTAGTGCAAAAGCTCTGCGAAAAATGCTGTTGGATGAAGCGCAACTGAAAGCCGTGATTTCTTTGCCTCAAGGTTTATTCGTTAGCAAAAGCGGAGTTGGTCCTAAAACGTCAATTCTTCTCTTTGAGAAAGGCGGGAAAACAGACTGGACGTGGTTTTACAAAGTCACTAATGATGGGTACACGATGGGTACTAATCGCAAAGAACAAGCCGGATGTCAGTTGGTTGAATGTCTCGATTTGTTTCACAAGTATGTAAAAAAAGGCATTCAGCCCCCTGAAACAAAAAACCAATTTTGTGCCCCTGCCGAATGGATTAAGGTGTTGGATCCTCGTATTAAAGAGAGCATTCGGATTGAAACACGCACTGAACTGCAAGCGAAAAACGATATTGACAGAAAAAAGAAAATCAAAGATTTAGACACGAAAGTTAAATCAAAAAAAATAACGCAAGCTGACAAACAAATGGAACTGAAGGTTTTCGAACAAATGCTCGAAAACCGCATTCAAAACGAAATTGCAAAACGAATAGATAAGGCGCACAATTATTCGTTCAATATGGCTAATTACAAAAGCTCTTTAAGCGACAGCCAAATTACCGATTGGGCTGAAATCATTTCTCATATCGAACCGAATGGAGCAACCACTTTGGATGAAATATATAGGAAACTAAAATCAAGCAGGCCCGAAAAAATTCTGCCTTACTTAGTAAAGCTAAATCCTGCCAATGCCCTTGAAACTGACATTGCACGTGAGTACGTAAACAATGTCGAAGAAACTATTGTGGCTGAAAACAAGGAAATTTACAAGATAAAAAAAGTGTTGATGAGCGGTGCAAAATACCCGATCGTTAAACTCAAAGACTATCTAATCCTGAATGAGAACAAAATAAAACCCTCAAGAAATCCTGATGTTAGCTACAAAGTACTGGGAGTGAGCAATGAAATAGGGGTTTTTAGAAATGATAAGCTTCAACCGGAAGAAACCTCTCAAAGCTATTTCCTTGTCAAACAGAATGAATTTTGCTACAATCCATATAGAATTAACGTAGGAAGCATTGGGCTAAACACTTTTGACTTAGATAATCAGATTATCAGCGGTGCATACATTGTTTTCGGATGTAAAGAAGACGAACTCAACCCGCTCTATCTGAAAGCATTATTCGAAAGCGATATGTTTCTTGAATATGTAAATGACAAAGCAAGTGGCGGTGTGCGGATGAATTTTAAGTTTGAAGATATGGAAGCGTGGGAAATCCCTTTGCCAAGTATCGAAGATCAAGAAAAAATTGTGTCCAAAATTGAAAAACAAATGGCTATAATTGGTGTCTGTAATAAAGTTTCTAATAATTTTAATGTTCAAATTGAGAATAATAAAATAATCATAGACTTTTTGGGAAATAAAAATCCAATCACAATCAAGAGAATTTCAAAAGGCAAAATTAATAAAATTTTGGCAGAAGTTTGGGGCTTAGAATATATTGAACCAATAACAGAAGAAAATTAAATGGCAAGAAAAATCAACGAAGCTACCTCAACTGACCTGCCCATTATTCAAACCTTGGTAAATGAATATGGTTGGAAAGTTGGCGACACGCTGTTGTATCAGCAAATCTACGATATTCCGGAAAGTTTGCGAAAGGAATACGCCCAATACAAAAACATTCGGCCGGATATTGTATTGCAGGATTTCAATGGAGATGTCATTGCAGTAATCGAAAATAATTTAGACCGCGAGCGCAAAGATTTTCTGAAACTTCGCACCATTATTTATCAGGTGTTGAAACCTCGCTTTCTCTATGCTTGCAGTACGGAAACGATTTGGTTTTACGATACGGCTTGGCGCGGGTTGGATGCAGGGGAGTTCAAGCAGGTAACCGGATTTATGTCATTGGAAGAGATGAAACGAAAGGTAGAACAGCAGAAAAAAATTGATACCAATCGTGAAATCATTATTGATACTACCATAGCAGGCGGATTTGACCCCAATATCGGGAAAGACCGGTACTACCAGCTTCAATGTATCCGTACTATCATTGACAATTACAAGGCAGGCAAGCAGAAAATGCTAATTCACATGGCTACCGGATTAGGAAAAACACGTACTGCCGTGGCATTGGTGAAATCTTTATTTAGTAGTGGATTGGCTAAGCGGGTACTTTTTGTAGTTGACAGACGTATGCTTGCCAAACAGGCAGTTGATGATGGTTTTTCACTCATAAGTAAAGACTATTCTTCTGTATGGCTCACTACTTCCAATTTCCGCTCACGCAAAAACGCTTCCATTCACGCTGTTGTTATAGACACACTTGAAATAATTCACAGCGAACTTCCTTCCAATTTTTATGATTTAATCATTGTCGATGAATGTCATAGAAGCATAAATGTAAACCGAAAATTAATCTTCGACCATTTTCTTTGTCCACGTGTGGGGCTTACAGCCACGCCACGCTCCGCCGTTGCAAAAGATGGACACGATGTTGCAGATGAAGATTTAGCTATTTTAGACACTTATAAACTCTTCGGATGTGAAACAGGAGAGCCGGATTTCCAATTCGATATGGCAAGGGGAATTGACGAAGGCTTCTTAGCCCCATACAAACCCATTGAAATAAAATCAGCGCTCATACAAGAAGCTGAAAATGAAGGGGTCGAATTTGATTATGTGCTTGACCCGCAAGAAAAGTATGTTATTCAGTTGGGAGAAAACAAAAGAGTAAAATTAGAGCAACTGAACAGAAAATACATATCGGAAGAAAACTGTTTGCGTATTGCGGAAGAAATAAAAAAACATTCGCATTATGGTGAGAAAATTATTCTATTCGGCGTGAGTCAGGCTCATTGCATAGAATTAGCCAAAGCCATAAATAAGGTATTTGACAATGACAATGCAGAAAAACCATATTATGCCGAAGCAGTTATTTCTGAAAACAGCGAACTGAACGAAACACTCAAAGCTTGGTTCAAGAAACCATATCAAAAGCCTTATGTAGTTACTTCGGTAGATATTTTAAGCACAGGAGTTGACATACCTTGTGTGCGTTACATAGCATTCGCTTCACTTACCAATTCGGTTGGACAATACATTCAAATGATTGGTCGTGGCACTCGTCTCGACCCCAAAACAGGTAAGTTTAGCTTTCAGGTTCTCGATTTCGTAGGACTTTGCCAGCGTATGGAAGATAACGGCAAGGGTACATTAAAAGAAAACAAGAAAATCACCAAAGGCATTCAGATGCCGGTGGCTGTTACACCGCCAATCAACAAACCCAAAGGTGATTATTTTTTGATTGATAATGTTGACCCTGAAAGCATGATACAACGCATTGAACTTCATGGCGATAAAATTCAAATCAAAGACAATATCCCAATTGCGGAAGCAAGGCGTATTTTTGAAGAAGAATTAAAAAATTCACAAGAACCTGAAATTGCTGAAATCAAAGAAAAAGCAAAGCTAAAAGACTATCAACCTACTGACGAAGAAATAAACAAACTTCTTCTATGGCTGAAAAATCCAAATACGTTTTTAGATGAAGGGCATTTACAAAAAATGTATGATTATCCGCAAGGTTCAATATGGGACTTTTTGCTCCATGCTATGGGTATGAAAAAAATACCTTCCCAAAAAGAACGAATCGAGAAAAGTTATGAGTCGTATTTACGCACCTATGATTTTACCGATGATCAAATAGACGTGTTGAGAAAGATAAAGAATGTTTATATATCCAATGTTACCACAAATAAAGAATTAGAGATAGGAGATATTTTCGGAAACCCGATATACGAACGTCTCATTGGCTCGTATGAATCTGTTAACAATGTTTTCGACGGAAAATTCAACACCATTTTAGCAGATATGAAACATACATTTTTTTATAAAATAAATTAGTCGGACTTCAATGCAATTCAAAAATTGGGATAGGTTGTAAAATAAAAGTCTAACAAAAAAGCAAGAATCAGCCAAGCGAGGACAACCGATTGATAATGTGTTGGTAAAGTCCTTTGTTTGGCTATTCTTTTAGACGGCAAAAGCCACCGATAGACAAAGGTAAGACAAAGTTCGGTTACCACCTCATTACCTAAAGGCTAAATGCGAATTGCTTGTAAGTCTTTATTTGTCTGCTGTTTGTACTACGTGTCATAACCTCTCATAACTCAAAGTAAACTAATTTTGTAACGTTTAAAACTTTGAGTATGCGCAGCACTTTCAAAACACTCTTTTATTTAAAGAAGAACAGCCCTAAGCCTGATGGAACAGTTCCTGTAATGGGTAGAATCACTATTGACGGAACTATTTCACAATTCAGTTGTAAAATGACTGTTCAACCTCACCTTTGGGATACCAAAGCGGGACGGCTGACAGGCAAAAGCACATTGGCGGTAAAAACCAACCTTGCGTTGGATAAAATCCGTGTAGATATAAACCGCCATTATCAAGAAGTAATGCAAACAGACGGCTTTGTAACAGCCGATAAGGTGAAGAATGCTTATTTGGGTTTGGGAGTTAAGCAAGATACATTCCTTGCTCTTTTCGACAAGCACAATCAAGAGTTTTCCCGAAAGGTGGGTTATAATATACCCAAGAATTAGGACAACAGGTTAAGCCAAAATAAATGCTTAATTTTGTGATATGAAAAAGACAAGAAAACAACATTCAGCTGCCTTTAAAGCAGAAGTGGCCTTAGCCGCTATCCAGGAACGGGAAACCCTTTCAGA
>Ga0207420_1000210_pt1 | contig 94022 bp, 78 predicted proteins | sample ThiBio_inoc_biof_FD_183941 | JGI IMG/M metagenome (GOLD analysis project Ga0207420, IMG submission 183941) | Wastewater bioreactor microbial communities from Cape Town, South Africa - Thiocy_inoc_biof (SPAdes) | ecosystem: Engineered > Bioremediation > Thiocyanate > Unclassified | place: South...
TGAATTGAAAGGTGAAAACTTAAGAAAAAAACGGTAATTTTGTCATTCAATTTTCGTTCTTTGAATCAAGGCCATCAAGAGGGGTCAATATCACCGGAATGAGGGGTCAATATCACCGGAATATCCATATAGTTCCTTTAAAAAAGAGTAATTTGGTTTATTTTCAGCTTTCACATGCTGTGAAATTAATATGAACAGATATCCGATAAGGTTAACTGTGTGTTTTATAGTTGCACCGTGGGCTTCTTGTTGAACTTTAACATGCAAAATCTGCATCAATTCAAGTAAACGCCTCTCATGAGCCAACTTTGATAACTGACTTTTATCCATATCGGTGTAGGAGTCTTTCAAAGCTGCATAAAGCAACCAGCCGTAACTATTCAAGATCCTGAGGGGGGTAGAGGCTTCGATTGTTATGTTATAAATATGGAGAAACTGATAAGCTGCTTCGAAAGCTTTTATCCCTCGAAGCGAAGTGAGCATATCTGCTATAAGGTATTCATTGTCTTTAATTTCTTTTTGGTTGACACTTGTTTTGTTATGCTTAAAAAACCCAAGGGCTTCGTTGAAGTTTTTCTGTAATACGAAGTCGTGGATGGTGTGGCTAAACTCATAGATTTGCATGGTGGTTAAGTTTAGAAGAAAAGAGTATTTTTCTTGTTTGTTATCAATTCAATATCGATGGTTTGCCCTATTACCCGCATTGAGCTGAGCAGGTCGGTGGATATAGGTACTATAAGGATGCTGTCGGCATTTTCATAAGCAGCCTGAACTGCTGATAAGTCGGTTCGTATTTGATTGTACTTTTCACCATTCAAATCTGCCAGGAAAATTGAGCGTTGTACCCTAGTGCAACCCATCTTCAGCAAGTACTTGGCAATGTAGCGCCTTACTTTGTTATCTTCTATATCGTACATCACAAAAAAAATCATATTGCCGGCTTTTCTATTGTTATTGGTCACTATACCCAGAATTTTATCTATCCGATCGCGAATCGCAGGTAAGTCCTCGTATGAATTGGTCGTACCGTTTGGGGGTGGCGATCCTTCCAATCCCGAACGATAGAACTTTCGCATCATTTCAATAAATCCAACCTCCTTTTTGTTTGCCATAGTGTATTACCATAAAGATTTGGATTAACCTCTCAATAAATATTGTTCAATGAGCATTGCGGCTAGTGTATTGAGTTCGTCGTTAGTACCTCTGCGTGGCGAAATTACAACTGAATACCCCTTCTTACCATAAAACACATTGATTTCAGCTTCTTTTAACCCTACTTTTAGTTTTAGTTTCTTCCCGTATTGAATATTTTCAATGGCTGATGTTTTGATTCCGGCCTGCTCGAGGTGTGGGAGCAGTAATTTCATCGTCTCGTTTAATTGCTCCGGCACAAAAACTTCCCGTTTGGGAATGAATGGCTTACCCTGATTAAGTAAGGCTTTAATATGGGTAAGGACTTCGTCGTCCGGTGAAAACTGAACTGATTCATCCTTACTCCTTGCCGGTAGGTTGGCTTCGTTTTCTACTTGTTTTTTTATCCGAAACAGTTCACTGGCATCGTCTGTGTTCAAATACATGCTCATATCCACTAATTCGGCATCCGGATTATAATAGGCATTTGAGTCAATACTGATAAAACAGGCCCGAGCTACATCACAGGTTCTTGCATCTATCACTTGTTCTATTTCATACTGACGGGCAAATTTAGCAACAAAAAGTTTGTAAAAAACCTGATATATTCCGGCATCATAACAACGTTCGCTCAATTTGAACATCAGTTTGAGCCCATCTTCACCAGGTGACAAAAAGCTGAGTACAACACGCTTGTCTGTCTCAATGCGTTGTCGAAGGGTTAGAATGTCGATGTTTTTGTCTCCAATATGATCAATGTCGACAATATAATATTCTGTATATCCGAAATTTTCCGTTCGTCGATATGCCGGATTAAAACTACCACAAACAATATAGGGGAGTTGACGTTTAAATAAACTGTATTGCCTGGGGTCAAGTTGTCGCACTATCCTGAGCTGTCGGATTCTTGATTCTATTTCAGGATCCGGGTTCTTCAATTTGTGATAAAAATATGCTACCTTAATTTTTTGTAAGGGGTCGTCTTTGGCTGTTACATTTTTACCTGCTTGTATCATGATTTCAGATATTTTATGATTATTTGCCCATTTCAATCGTAGTCTTGAATTCAGGTGAATTTTTTAAATTGCTGGGCCAGGTCTTGTGCATATAGGAAAATTTGTTGACCACGCGAACGAGTGATTCCTTTGTGAGTAATCACTTCATCAAAATAGTCGTTAAACGATTGAATAAGTACCCTTCTACCCAATCCTTCGAGCCAGTATGAACCATCGCTACGTACAGAGTAATACTCGTCAGTTATAACATTTTGAGCAACCAGGGCAACAACCACATAATCAACCCATACCCGGTATAATTCAATAATGTCGTAAACCAGGACTGGTCGGTTGTAATCGTCGCGATGCATAACTCCGATGTAAGGATCAATACCGGTTTTTATCAATACTCCTTCAATACGGGCATAAAGAAGGCCATAGCCATAGTTAAGCATGGCGTTGACTACATCAAGAGCCGGATGCTGCGACCGCATTGTAAATTGGTAGGAAGGAGGAATAAACCAGTTCAGCGCTTCAAAATAAATATTAGACGCTACGCCCTCCCAACCCCGAAGGGTAGCAGCCACATCCGACACAATTTCGCCATCGATAGCTTTAATTTTGTTCCGGTAATCTTCAAGGCGACTGATTGCTTTTTGCACTTTTCGTTCTACCACCGAATCGGATGTCTGCATCATTAACAGCAACGCCTGTTGATTCTCAATTTTGCTTCTTATCACCCCTTTAATCCAATCAACAGCTTCATGACTAAACGTAAAACTCAATTGCCCTTTACGGATGGTTGACACAGAGCCGTATTTCGGACTCCAGATACGCCCGACCGGATTCCCCGATTTATCCATGAAAAGAATCTCAATCTCATTTTCGATGGCCAATAGCACTGCATCGCTGGTAATCTGGGCGCCACGGCTAATTTGGATTGATTTAACCCCATGAGCAGGAATACGCTGTTTCCCGTCCTTGTGTATAATTTGAAATGCCTCGTTGTCGCGACTGAGCGACGTTCCGAAAGTGTTTAAAATGAGTTCCATGATCAACTATAATTATTCCAACCAAAAATCATTCACAATGTATAATTGCTGCCTGGCCCTCGTAACAGCAGTATACGCCCATTGATACACGTATGGTTTTTGAATGGCAGGTACATTCCGGGCAATATCCAGATACACTTCATTCCATTCACCGCCCTGCGATTTGTGACAGGTTAATGCATATCCGTAAACGGTTCTCAGTGCATTCAGATAGGGGTCAGAAAGCATGTATTTATTAAATAAGGGTGACTTCTGATGGACGTCACGTTGTTTCATCCTGATAAAGAAGTCGACATACAGCTCCTTTTGTTCCGACTGTGTGAGATTAGTGCGGACACTATAAAGAATATTTTCAACCATAAGTTGGGTGTATATCTTGTTAGAGAACAACTCTCTTACAGAGATTTTTACAAAAGTGAGACCTGCACGTTTCTCCCGTACGCCAACTTCTTCCACTTCCACCAGATCGCCATTCATCAATCCGGTTATATAATTATTTTGGGTCACCAGCAATAAATCGCCTTTAGTAACTTCCTGTTGATGAATACCCAGCATGGGTCTGATTAATGAGGTTAAGGTGTCGCAATTAGAATTAGAGAAGCAAATAAGCGTAGAATGATTATATCCCTTCTTTTTGATGTTTTCCACATAGTTTTTCAAGAGTGTAGCCTGATCAGAAATCACATTAATATTTGCATATCTAAGCAATGGAAATTTGGCCCATTTGATTGCAGGGGGATTCAAATACAGCTCGCGTAGTTTTTTTGAAGCCAGTATGATGTCGTTACCGGAAGCTTGTCTCACGATTTCAGTCAGCGAAACTACTTCAACAGGAAAATCAAAATACCGTTTCAGATAAAGATCATCAAGGGCAGGTGAAGCCGACTGAGTTACCGGCGGAAGCTGACATTCATCACCGACAAAAACAAACTTGCCATTTTTATCGTACTGCAGTAAGTCAGTCAACAGTTTACCACTTCCAAAATTTGCCTGCACCGCATTAGGATCGGGTTTATCAGCAATCATTGAAGCTTCATCCACAATATAAACCTTCGGATCCTTGTCATCGGAATCGACCGTGACTAAATCGAAATTCAGCAAAAGCTGTCCCGATTTGTCGACGCCACCCGATTTATTCCTTTCTTGGACAATTTTCTCGATGTCCTGATTCAGCGCTTTGAAACTGTAAATCTGGCTATGAACTGTTCTGGATTCGACCCCTGTAATATTGCTGATGATTTTTGCAGCCCTACCGGTAGAAGCCATCAGCGAAAAAGATTTATCCTTCTGTTGTAAATCCCTGATAAATTCCCGGATTAAGGTCGATTTACCCGTACCTGCATAACCTTTCAGGATAAATATCCCTTTTCCCGGACGGTTGATAAAAATCTTCAGCTTGTTTATCGCCTTTTCCTGACTGGTACTTAGCTTGAATGGCTTTTCGCTGGTTTTCATGTTTTTAAGTGTTATTTTAATACTCCCTGAATCTTGTAAAACTAAATTTAATCGTCTTTGTTCCATCGTTGTTAATCACCGATTGCCTCCGGCTGGTTGAAACAAGCACTTTTATATCATTTGTTTTTAGCATTGTTGCCAGTTTAAAGCAGAAAATATATTCACCCATCAGATGTACCACCGGTTCCGCTTGATTTTCAGGGGCAATTGCAAGTATTTTATCGAGATAAATTTTTGCCAGTTCTTCAACCTGATTGGCGTCCCATTCCGGTTCTATTTCAGGGAAAGGGATGTCGATTACTTCGCCAAAGCTACATCTTGCGGCGTGTAATTGGTGCTCACTCCATGTGGAGGATGGGTGGTTAGAGAGGTTGATTAGCATGAGGTTATGATATCTTTTATTTGATTATATTTTTCATGTATTGAAAATTTCAATTTGTCTGCTGACATAGGATTATTTCGCATGCCGGCATGATTGAAATCATTGCGAAGATCTGCCAATGAAACAAACAGTTTTAATAATTTTTCTACTTCGCAACTATTCATTATCACTTTAACTTTTGAGATTAAATTTTGTCTTTCACATAACGTAACTTCTTTGTTTGAAATTTTCCATAATGTTTCATCAATGGGGTTTAATTTTACATTAAATGCCGTATTTACCAAAAGCCTTTCAGATTCAATTTTCCAGTTTAAACCATTTTTCATACATATAAATGTAACAATGTTTTCGAGTAATATTGTCGTAGCTTGTTGGTAAAGTCCAAAATCAAGACACCATTTAACTGCAGCAAATCCGTTTTGCACATTTTCATTTTCATCAAACTCTTGTAATGATTCTTGAATTCTGTTAAATATTGGATTAAAGGGTTCGATGAATGTATTGGAAAGCTTGTCTGATGTTCTTTTTAGTGTTTTGAAGTTCTCTGATGTCGTAATATTAATACCTCTGCAACTAACCCGTTCGTCAATAACTTTTTGTAAGCTACTTATGAAACGTTGAAGATCTTTTACATTTTCATTTTTCCCTTTTGTCTCAATTAATATAGGCTTAAGTTCTGAATTGCACAACTCAACCAAATTTGTTACATTTCCATTCTTAAGATAATTTGCTGCTGCAAATGTCCAATCTTGCAATGTTGTTAAAGGCAATAAATCAATAATGGGAGCTTGATTGTTTTCATCACGTGATTCAAAATTTCCATAAGTAATACTTTTTACTATTGCTTTTTTTAAAAACTTAGTGTAATTACCTAATACCAGTGTTAACATAGGTAAATAACGAAATCCATGTGTAATATCAAAAAATAATGAATCACCATCTTTAATTTGTTCGAAGATACGTTCAAATATTGTCCAAATTTCCTTTTCATTATTTCCGTTAGGCAAATTAGATATAGTTTCAATTCTGCAAGATAAAGACAATGCGTTTAATCGACTTTTTAATCCTTCTTGACCATTAGTATGACCATAATCTCGCCAATTCTTTTCTTCTGCCCCTTTAGTTAGTAATATATATATAACATCCTCATCGGTCCATTCTTCTTGTTGTGTTAAGTATTTCAAGGTGGCTTCTTGAATATAACGAACACTAGTAGAGACAAATCCACTTTTTTCATATTTACATTCACCGTAATTTGTAGCCCCTAAAAAGGATATAAAAACTTTTCTTCCCATAATTACTTTGCATTTATATTAAACAATTCTTTATCCAGCAATTCAAATAAAAATTCTTTATGAGATTTATCTTCAGGTTTATTTTGCAAACTATAATGCATTATACCGTGGTCATGACATTTTTCAATGGCTTTGTTTTTCATGGGAGTATCAGTTATGAATAATGCCTTACTGCCTAATCCGCCATACAGTTTCACTGCCGACGCAAATTTATCGATAGCAGTATTATCAAAAATACTGGTTTTACATTCTACAAATAAAAGTTTGGTGCCAGTATCGACAATTATATCGATTTCGTTTTTATGGGTATTATTCTTAGAAGGAAAAACACAATTCATCCTGATATCCTTTGCCTTTGACCAACCCGATAATAATTCTGCGATTTCAAACTCAAACCAGCCCGTATTAAGTAGCAAACTATCAATATGAGGAGCTGAAAGTATCAAACTTTTAACACCCGACCTTCCTTTCATTTCAACATGATAAGATTGGTCAGCAGGATATCTTTGGATGAACGAACCCAGGGATGAAGAAACATAATTCAGGTTTGGATTATCATATAACTGTTTTGTCAGGTTAACAAAATCCCAGGAATTTACATTTCTGAGTGTTCGTATCCGGACACAAACCTGTTTGTCTTCAGGGCTATATTCAGAGAAACTGGTAAAACGTGTCAGCGGATTCCCCAATAGCCTGAACTGAACATCCATATCGAAACTTACCTCCATCTTTTCAAAGCTTATTAAGTCCCACATCAGGTTATTCTGATCAATATAGAACAACTGTGCATTTGCTTCCTTACGAAAATATTCATAAAAGATGATCGACCAGGGTTTGGTACCACCACCCACATTGATGGTGATATGGTCATTTGTTGAAAAACTGTTTTTGAGTTTGAGTACAGCATCGCTAATTTGCTGCAAATCTACCGGATTGAACTTTAGTAATTCACAATCAAACTTTATTTCGGCATTTATACGGCTTGCTTCCGTTTCGGTTTGTGTTGAGTGTATAAGAATTACCCTGTCGGGGTTGGTGTACATTATACCCTGATACACCGGCGTTGTTTGTCCGCCAACCAATGCGATGTGAATGTTGGCCATATTACGATTTGTTGCTTTTAATTAATATTGCTTTTGCTGTAAGCCGGTATTTTTGTGACCTGCTCTTGGGTTTGTCGGGTTGTGTCATTTCAATGATACCCTCTGTTAATCCGGGTTCGATGTATTTTTGCGTAAAATACATCCTGTCTTTGAATCCGGCTAATGATTGTAATTCAGCTCTGCTCATTTCACCCTCCACCAACAGCATAAGCGTTTCCATTTCTTCCGTCAGTTTGTCATGAACATGCGGGGTAACATGCGGGGTAACATGCGGGGTAACATGCGGGGTAGCCACTTTTCTATAAATGATCGTCCTGAATTCCTCATCCTGATAAAACGCCGGTTCAGGTAGTCCGGCAGTTTTGGCAAGTCTGAAGATATCAAGTGTGCCTGTACCGAGTCTTTCAATAAAACCGGCCAGATACATCGGGTCGGCAATCAGCGGGTTGGCGGGGATTGAACGGTGTATTTGCTTTAACTTTTCAGTTGTCCAGCCCAAAGGAAGTGTCCCTGGATTCCACACTTCAATTCTGTCCCTGAAAATCATGACCTGCACACTACCATTGCAAGTATAATCGCGGTGAGCGATGGCATTCACAATCGCTTCGGCAATGAGCTCTCTGGGAATCTCGTACTTGCCGGGTATGGATGTGTAGTCGGAACGGGTTTCAATCGCATAATCCAGTTTCGACAACACGAACTCTTCCGTTTGACGAATCTGTTCGAAAAGATCCCCTTTAAAAACTTTATAGGAAGCAAGCGGTTTTTCAACAACAACTCCGTAGAATGACGCACAACGTACTTCAGCATTCACGAAAAAACGTTGAGGATCATAGCCGAACAGCAAGATGGCAGCATTGGTCAATTTGCCGTTGTCGAAAAGATTCAGATGAGTTAGCACTTCCTCAATTCCGGCAGTTTCGGGCAGCGGGAAACCACGTTTAGAAGCAGCCAAACGAATGAATGATTTTATACGTTCAGGATCGATGGCATCCAAGGTGGCTTTATCACACACTGCGGCATCAAAGGGCACCGTACGAATAATTTCATTATCAAGCAGGTAGCTTACCAGCGAGCTGTAGATGCCGGCTTTTAAATCCTGAATGTTCAGAAAAACTTTCCGGATTAAAGAAGACTCTACTTTTGCAATGAATTTGTTGACCTTAGGGTGTCTTTCACCGGAAACATGTCCGGTAATAAAAACAAACCGGGTCTTGTGATGCAGCGTCGCGTGATCGAATTCATGTTCGGTCGGCGAAATTCCTTCAGCGTCCTCATAACCATATTTCGATCCGATTAGTCCGACATAGATATCACAGTTCTCAACCTCATTTAGATATTTACGATCAACTTTTGTATCGGTCGCAGGTAAATGCTCGAACAAAAAGGGCTGAAAGAATCTTCCCAGAAGAGCGTCGGAAACAATGTATTCATACAATTCCTGACGTTCTTCGGAAAATTCTGATTGAACGCTACTGATGAAGAGTTTTTTGAGGGGCATGAGATTACTGTAGAACTTTATTAAAAATCATTTTTGCAACTTCCTCGCCAACTACTTTTGACAATTCTGTCCACTTCTTGAAATCTAACCAATGTTTTTGAGCGTTTGGTTTCATTTTCGAGTAAACGTCAATCAATTTTATTGTTAATGCATCAATATCTGTTTTCTCAAGTCTTTGTAATTCGTTCAGTTTCATCCAAGTCTTCAAATTGCCAAAAATTGTAGGAAACTTATCTGCTTTGGAAATTTTTTCAGAAAGTGGAATTTTGTTTGAATCAATACGGGCTTGTTCAAGTGCTTGAGCTGCTTTAAGATTTTCTTCATCCTGCAACTTAATATTAATTGCTTTAGTAATCTGAATATTCAACACGTTATGTGCAATTTCATTCGGAAATAATTCAATAGCTTTATCAATGCTATACTTTGCAGCTTCCGGTTCTTGGTTTTCAAATAATACTTGTGCTTCCATAAGTAGTTCGTCATAATGTAATCGTTTTTCAGCTAATAGCCTCATTTCTAGTTTTTCTTTCCGTTTTTGTTCAGCAAGAATTTCAGCTTTTTCTTTTCGCCTTTTCTCAAGTTCAATTTTTTGTTCCTGTTTTTCAGTTTCAATTTGTTGAAATTCTTCTTCGCTAATTGGCTTTAGTTTCACAAAGCCCATCAAACAAAATTCATTGTCTGATAAAATGGCAATTTTACGTGATTTTGCAGATTTCTGCCCGTTTAACAAGCCTCGACTTACTTTTTTTGAAGTATCGAGTCCATTAATTGAATAATCGTCAAATTGCCAATCCCCAGTTATATTATGAAAACCACTGCCGGCAGCCATTTTAAGAATACAGTATTCTCCATTTGAAGGAATTTCACCTAAAAGTTTTTCGATAGATTCGAGTATTCTGCCTGTTTTGTCTGTTGCGTACTTTTGAAAAAAAGCATTCTCTTTTTTAAGATATTCTTTTGTATGTGAATTAATCAAGCTAAATAGTCCTGAAATATGATTGTTAATAAGCTCTTGCTTATTTTTTTCAAACTTCAATATCCCAAAATTTTCAAAAGCCTTAGTAGCCATGGAAATTGAAAAAATGGATTTTGCACCTGTATTAATAATTTCATAATAAGTATTGAAACCTATATGATTAAATTTATTAGTCGTGTTGTCTCGTTCATGTTTCCACCCACCCACTTGCGATTTCAGGTTGAAAATTTTTGTGTTAACCAAACCTGTTTCTTCAAATTGAGCATCCGAAATTTTAATAAAACGAAAGTATTCATCTCCTTTGTTTGCACTCCCAAACAAAACCTGTTCGGTCCATCTCCCATTATTATCTTTTGCATTACTTATTTGAGACTTTGTATGCAATACATCTAACAACACAGATCGAATAGCACCTTTGAGTGAACTGCCCGGTACAATAGGCTGATTCGACATTCCATTCTTAATACATGTTTTTATATCGTTTGTACCAAAGTAAGTACTGTCAAAAACAGCGTCTACGCATTTATCCAAATTACCTGCAAGTTTTGATAGTAACAAAGAACTATTCTTCTCTAACAAAGCTTTAGTCAAATCATCTACGTTTACAAATTGAGCAACTTTTTTTAGGTTGAGAACCTTAACTTTCCCTTCGTGTACCACAAAATCACTTCCTTGTACCCAGTCTTTCTCTGCTCCTGCACCCACATGCAATGGAGTTAAAACCTCCATTTGTAGCAAATATTTTTTATTCAACTCATTCATAAACTATTGTGTTAAATTTTTACTGGAATAAAAATTGATTTGCCATTTCTCCAAATTGGATGATCAATGCCTGGGTAGCTTTGAGCAGGATTCAGGTTAACGATTTTACCCATAATATCTATGTCTGCCGAAGTTTTTAACGCCTTAAAAATTGATGCAGGTGTAAACATGTGAATTGAATTTTTACGAATACTATTGTGTGGAGTAGTTGTTATCCAACCACCACGCTTGGTAAAATCATAAGCCACGTTTTTATCATCAATCATGTCTTTGAGCTGGATTTCTGATTCAGGGCAAAACATAGATAGATTAGAAATATAATCGCTTTTAGGCAAATCAATTTCTATTTCATCTGAATTAAATGTAAAATAACCATTCCCCACATTTCTATCCGTTCCAATTCCTTCGTCTTTTAAAACCTCCAATGCACCATCAAGCAGTTTTGTATCACCGGAAACAATAAAGTATAAGCCTGATTGATCCTTAAAATAAATCCTGTCCATATAAAATGGTTCGGCATTTTCGCTTAAATCCCTCGAAATAGTAACCCGTTGCGAAACTTGCGAAGACATGAATTCCCTCTCAATAGTTGAAGCCGTCAGAAAATCACCTTTTATGTGCTCTAAGTCTTCACCATCTTCAAAAAGAGTAACGCCACCAATCAATTTCTCAAAATATGAAATATCCAACCAACCTACTTTCTTAACTTTCTTGGCATTCCCATTATTTTCTAATTTTGGAAGTTTTTGCTTTAATAATTTGGGGAGAAAGTAAACCGGTTTATCATATTCATCTTTCTGATAAAATGGGAATAAGCTACTGATAGTAAAACCCAAGTCACCATTTTTCGGAATTTCTTTACCAACTTTTGCCAAACAGGAGGTAAGCGCAGCATACATAGCATCAGATTGATAGGTTTTCAGACTGACACTATAATCGTCACGCGCATCACCTATATGCAAAGGTGTTGTAAAATGCAACCTGTAAACTTTAAATTTAGTTTTCATTGTCAAAGTATTTATCAAATGGTATATCAACAGTTACAAGGGGCGAAAATTTTATTTGTCCATAACCACGTGAACCGCTGCCACCTAAATAGTCGTTTTCAAGCGCGGCAATTCCCTTTTTGAGTAATGCAAGTGATTTTTCACCATCTTCATCTGTATCCCAAACATTTATAATGATTTCAATATCAAATGATACACCGGCTGGAATACGTTCAGTTAATCTAGGATTTTTTGCAATTCCTTTAATTCTGTCTATGGAATTTTCAGATTTGCCCTCGGTATAGGGCATGTCTAAGTTTTCACTATCTTTAAGTTGTTTAGCAGATTCTTTGCTTAAATATGAGTCTCTAAAAATAATTTTTGAAGGCTTTTTATCATCTGAAAAACCAAACAAATCGTTAATTTCGGGATTTTTTCCTACCTCGGGAGCACCTGCAATTTGTTCGAGTAAACTTCTAATTTTCCCTTTTAGTGAGCTTCCTGGAATATATGGCTGATTATCTTTTATTGCAGTACGTATAACTGGATTGTCAATACCACCTATTTCAACATTATCTTTACTTGCACCTACATGCAGACCAGTTACAAGCTCTAATGTTGTTGTTACTTTTATTTTTTTTATTAATGTTTTCATGTTCCTTATTAATTAATTGATTTCTAATTTGCTATCTTCAGCTGCTTTATGATATGCAACTATCGCTTCAAAAATTTTAATGAAATTCTTGAATTGTTCTTCATTTTGAACTGTGTCAATGGAGTTTGCCATCACTTTGTAGAAATCATGTAGACAAGTATTCGTTTTTTTTGTGCGACCAACAGCGTATGCTAATTTGGGTTTTAATAAGATGAAATCGGTAGAATTATACCCAATAGCTTGTTGACGTTTAACTTCTCCAAAAAACTTTCTTAATTGTGAAGTTGTTAACTTTGTGTCTTTAATTTCTTGACCAGAACTATCAACTTTGTTTTTTGAAAGTTTACTCCCAAATTCCTCCGCCCATTTAACTGTTTCTGGGATAATTTCTTTTGTTATCCATTCTCTTTTAAATTCCATAATCTCATTGTTTTAATTGTTTTATAATAATACTTTAATTTCTAACTCCGCCCAGCGAGCTGCAAGGGCAATTAATTCTAAATTTCGTGGGTTGTCAAACATGCTTTTTTTAATGTTTTCACAAAATGCCACTACATTATCAGGTTTGTTTTCCATAAATCGTTTGAGGTAATATGCTGAATTCCAGTAATAGCTCAAATCGGGTTTAAATCCTGCCTTCCCCTCATTCTTTTTGTTATTAGCTTGTATTTCGGCAAATAACATTAAGCGATGAAGAATGGCTTTTGACATGCCATAATTATTAATTAACGAAACAAATTCTTGTTTTTTTGATTTTACCCATGCAAATTCGTGTTTCCATGAAACTGTTTGACCTAAAAAGTTGATGGCGTTTTTAGCTCCTAACTTTTCGTCTTTAAATTCTTTAGCTGCATGTTCAGCATTGCCCGCAAGTTCAGCTGCTTTTGCAATTGGATATTTATTTCCTACAATCGTGATACCCGCAGAAATGCTAATATCTTCTCTACCAACATATCGTTGAAATTCGGTACGAATATCTTCAGCAAAACTAATAAGTAAGTCCCAACGTCCGACAGCAAAAACATCATCGCCACCGGAGTAAAGTATATTTACATTGTCTTTGTATTTCTCACGAATGGTATTCAGATAACCGGAGAAAAACCAGTCTAATGCAGACGATAAAGTAGCATAAGCCGAAAACGTTCTATATTCTTTTGATAAACCATTAATAAAAATTTCACCTAATCCATCAACGTCCATGCGCAGTACTCCAAAATAGGTTTCGGAGTTTTTATCATCTATTTTCTTTCGGGTTATTTCTTCAAATGTTTTGTCTCTGTCTTTATTAAATTCAGCCTGTTTATTTCCGCCATAAAACTGAAAACCATAGCTAACCCTTTGTCCTTTAAGAGGTGCTGCTAAAAATTCAGTATTGTTAATCCTTTTAACACGACTTACATCAGCGGAGGTTATTTTACGGAAATCCGCATCATTATCAGTAAGTTCCTTTTCATCAAACATATAATTGGCAACACTAAAAATGGTACTCTCTACTTTTGACCTGTTTGATAAGTACTTTGAGTAATCATTATACCCTTTGTAGGTTATTAAATAATCAACATCTTTCAGAGTTTCACCAAGCTTAATTTGTTCAATTACCGCATTTGAAACGACAGTATCTGAGTCTTTAATTTGTTTAAATTCTCCCCTTTTCAATTCTTCGCCAGTAACCGCACATACTTTCACATCGCCTCCGCTGGTGCTTGGTTCAAAAAAAGTTTTGTAATCAGACCTTAATACATTCTTAAACTTTTGATTCTTGCGCTCAGTTAGTTTGTCTGATAATGCTTTCCAAAGCGATGCCAAATCACTTTCAACCGTTTCAACTCCTTCGAACTTTATTTGTTTTTCTTTAGTCTGATACGCAAATGGAATAAAATCGAGATTAACAATCAATTTACCTTTGTGCTCGTTCCAAATTTCGATTTCAATATCCCTGTAAATTTCTTCAATAGCAGTTTTTATTTCCCCGATATTTGGTAGTAACATATAAAACTTTCCTCCCGACGAATATACGACATGACCAACAGTAGCTTTAATGGAAGGATGCAAAATAAAGCGCTGAATGATAGAGTCTATCATTAATTGCAAGTAAAACGATCGACCTTTAAGACTTGTGGCTGCTTTGCGTGAAGCAATATTATAAATAAACTTCTGAATACCCGAAATATCGCAACCAAGTAAAATGACTGGATATTTTCCCTCATTTAATGTTAGTCTTTTGTCTGAATTATTCCAATTGAAATCACTTTCATTCTCCAGGTAGTAGGTGTAAATGCAATCGGCAAAAGCAGCAGTTGTTTTCAGATGGTCGAATAAACTCACATTGGCCATATCCATAGTATTGGAAGGAATACACCAAGTATATTTTTTGAGCAAATAAACCAAACTTTCGGTAAACCCAGCCAGACTATCTGCTGGTAATTTCTCGAATTCTTCTATAAATTTGTCCCATAATACTTTATATTTATCTTGTGATACTCCATCCTCTTTCGTTGCAATTGCCTTTGGAAATAACTTTCCTGTAATATTAATTGGTTCAAGTGAAAAAGCATATTTTCCATTTCCATCTTTAATGGTATTAAAAATGGAATAAAGTGGAATATGTTTATACCTTGTTATACCCCAATTGATTTTAGTAATACTATCTTCCGCTTCTTCTTTTTCAATTGGTTCACGCCTGTCAATTCCAGCACTCCAGCAGTCTGCCATTGTTACAATTGCTTGTAACTCAGTTTTAGGTTTATGATGATTGCAAGCCATGTTTGCTAAACAATCGTCATCGGTTGTTTCATACAGGTTTACTTTTAATTGCGGAATGTTGTTGAGCTTCGATTGCACTTTTTCGAAAAACTCATTAGTCCAAACCACATGTTGATATCCAAATTTCCCTTTGTCGTTTAGTGGGCAAATATCATTGGCAAGTTGTTTTGAATAGTCAGTCAATTGTGCTTGTTTATCGCTGAAACTACCATCCGCCCGCTGATAAAATTTCCCAATATCGTGCAGCAATGCTGCCAGATAAATTAAATCTCTTCTGTTCTCCATATGTATATAAGTTTATTTTTTATTCCTGATTACGATATTTCTTTCCCGCCACCATTCCAAACCCCAGACTTGCTCCCTTGCCCAATCCAAAATAATCGGGCAGCGAAACGTTGCTTTTAAATTCCACATCGAACGCCATCATTTTGATCCCTTTAAGTTTCATGAGGCTGGGTTCGGACAGGTGGGTGATTTTGCAGGTTATTTCTTTTTCGAAATGAACTCCTAATCCTTTGCCCATCGACAGGATATTGCCAATGAGTATGCGCTCCAGAAAACTGCACTTTTCTGCGACACCTTCAAGTTTTTGGAATTCCTCGCAATTGTCCTGATTCAATGGTAACCATTTGCGCAGGTAATAACTGAATGAACTGTCCCAGGTCTGTATCAACACCTGTCCGGCTTTAACTCCACTGATCTCCATTTGCATCTCTTGCTTCCCAAGGCGACAGGCGAAGTTTCCATGCATCAGAAGCAGACCAACAGCCTCTGTACCCTCATTGATACATACCAATGCAGCCTGTTGATTTATTCTTTTGTATTGAATCAACGGATAAGCATAACGATAGCCATCGCCTTCGTGATTGTGGAATAAAATATTGGATTTGTCTTTAATCGTTTCGTTGATGGCTCCCCTGAGCAGGGGTAACTCGTGATGACTGATTTTGTTTTTGAACCTTAGCGTAAGGTGTCTGTGCTTGGAAAGGTCTTGCATGTATCTGGATTTAAGGGTTTTGTAAACGAATTTCTCTAAGCCTGACAAATGTATGAAAAAATCTTTAACAAAATTTGATTGTTGTTGTGTTTTTTCATAAATATGTTTTAGAACATTTTATAAGTTGCTACCTCCACATTTTTTTCCATCTTTGTACCCAATTTTAAACTCCTTTCCAACCCTTTATACTCAACATATGAAGAAAATAATCAAATCCTATTTCAGGCAGAAGCCATTCAAGTCGATGAAAGATTTTACAAGCCAATGGCGGTGTTTTCACAAAACGGCCATGGAACTGGCTACGGATGCTGATTTGTTCGAAGGTTTAAGATATTGCGCTTTACGCTTTCCTAAGTAGTTAAGTGATTCCCCTCGTATGGATGTGCCTGCATATACTCCCTGTGGTGGTGTGTCGTAGCCTGTGTAGAGGTGCTTAGTGCAGTAGTGCACTAATTCGTAGTACAGTACTGTACTAAGTGACTAGTCCTAAATAACCGTTACAGTTTTTTATACAAAAAAAATCTTTTATCCTTAAGTTTGAAGACTAACCTTCAAACTTAAGGATTTTTTATAAGTACGTATTTTTACTTGACTCTGACAGTGCATTTGTTTGGGTGTCAGCATATGGCACGAGTAATGAGGCCTTATTTTATTATGCTTTTTGACGCAGTCTTTTACGTAGTACTGCATAGTCTGCCTATCTAAATTGTACTTTTCCAATATAAATTCATCTTTCAGTATTCCATTAACACGCTCTGCAATGGCAGTGGCATACGGATCATAACTTTCGGTCATGCTCGGGGTGATACGATTCGTTTCCAAAAGAGTTTGGTACTCCTTACTGCAATACTGTCATCCTCTGTCGGAATGATGGATTAATGGACGAGTTCTGTATTTCCTTTCTCTAAGCGACTTCTTCATGGCTCTTAAACTACCCTCGACAGCAAGACTGTCAGATAAGTCTTAACCCATTATTTTCTTTGAATAAGCATCTGTAACCAGCGACAGATACAGGGGATTTGTACGGCTGCCCACATAGGTTATGTCAGATACCCAGACTTGTTCGGGTTTGTTTATGTCTAATCCTTCGATCAAGTTCTTATGCTTGCGAAAACGATGGTGTGAGTTTGTTGTAATCCGATACTGTCGTTTGGGCTTTATATCTAAATGATTGGCTTTCATTATCGCAAACATGCAGTCTCTGCCTACTTGTAGATTCCGTAAGGGCTCATGGAGCAGGTGATATAGCTTGCGGGTTCCCAGTCGGGGCAACTGGTGTCGCACTTATTGAACCAAACTGATTGCTTGTTCTGCTTTAACCTGCATCCGAACCTCACTGTTGTGTCGGAGGTAATAAGCCTGGCGGCTGACCCCGAACAGTCGGCAAGCAAAGGTTATTGATCTTCTTTGCTCTTTTGTGTAATTTTCGACTGTCCGGGTAAAGACTTTTTTCGTATCGGAATTTTCAACTCTTTTTCTGCTATATCTATCATCATATCGAAAAATATAGCTTTTTGCTCTGCTGTTTCAACTTGTTTTTTCCAAACTATTCTTCTGTTTTTCGAGTAGTTTTACACGTTGTTCCAACTCTAAAATTCTTTGCTCAGGACCTTTGATCATAAGGCGTTGTATTTGATATTCACGGTCAAAAGTACCATATTTTCTTATCCAATTCAATACCGTTCCATGGGATTGAATACCATACTTGCGCAAAGCACCTCTAATGCTTAACTCCTCATTTTCTACTTCGCTTACTACTTGAAGCTTAAAGGACAATCTGTAATCTCGTTGTGTGCGCTTTACATAAAGCAATCCTTCTTTTTCTTTCTTTGTGACTTATTTTATGTAACCATATTTCAGGACGAGACATACCATGCAAAACAAAAAAGAGGGCCGTTCAGCCCTCTTTTTCAGATTTTATACCCTTGGTACTTACGCTTTTCCGGCGCTTCCCAATACGTGCTCGGTTTTGTGCTTGTAGAGTTTTTTCAGCTCTTCGCGGGCAGGACCGAGGTATTTGCGTGGGTCGAATTCGCCCGGGTTTTTAGCAAATACTTCGCGAACGGCAGCAGTCATAGCCAGACGACCATCCGAGTCGATGTTTACTTTACATACAGCCGATTTAGCGGCACGGCGGAGTTGCTCTTCGGGGATACCGATCGAATCTTTCAATGCACCGCCATATTGGTTGATGGTAGCCACGTATTGCTGCGGAACCGACGACGAACCGTGAAGTACGATGGGGAATCCGGGGATTTGTTTTTCAATTTCTTCGAGGATGTCGAAACGCAACGGAGGAGGAATCAGGATGCCGTTTTCGTCGCGGGTACACTGAGCCGGAGTAAATTTGTTGGCGCCGTGCGAAGTTCCGATCGAGATAGCCAGCGAATCGACACCGGTACGCGATACGAAATCAACCACTTCTTCGGGACGGGTGTAGGTATGATGTTCGGCCACCACATCGTCTTCAACACCGGCCAGGATACCGAGTTCGCCTTCAACAGTCACATCTTTCGAGTGGGCATATTCAACCACACGTTTGGTAAGAGCGATATTGTCTTCGTAAGGAAGGTGCGAACCGTCGATCATCACCGACGAGAAACCCATATCGATACATTCTTTGCACAGTTCGAAGCTGTCGCCGTGGTCGAGGTGCAGTACGATAGGAATTGCATAACCCAATTCTTTAGCATATTCAACCGCACCCTGGGCCATGTAGCGCAACAGCGTCTGGTTGGCGTATTTACGTGCTCCGCTCGATACCTGCAGGATCACCGGAGATTTGGTTTCAACACAAGCAGAAATAATAGCCTGAAGCTGCTCCAGGTTATTAAAGTTAAACGCGGGAATAGCGTAACCGCCTTCTACCGCTTTTTTGAATAAGTCTTTGGTGTTAACTAATCCAAGTTCTTTGTAACTTAACATACTCTATTTAATTTAAATTGTTGAGATTATGGATGCAAAAGTACTACTTTTTTATGAAAAAGAAGGCGTATTGTTCTCCTTTTTATATTCTAAAACATATTTTTCGGCTAATATGTTCAGGATCCCGGCCGGTGCGGGCCCGGTGCAACCGGTTCTGAAGTTAAAAGCATCCGGTAAACTGCCTAAAGTAGTGATTTTGTGCGGTTGTTCGCAAAAAATGTTGTAACTTAGCAGCCCTTTTTCTCAACTTAAAGCGATGATGTATACTACTGATTTTTTTAACAAACGCCCGGCGCACCGGCCTGCGATGCGCGGGAGGGAAGTACAACGGGTGAACAGCAGTCTGTTTGCGGTGATAATGATGCTGGCTGTATTGATTCCATCCGGCATGCAGGCGCAGGCTCCGGCCACTTATTATAACTCGGCTTACGGCAAATCGGGCAAAGCTCTGAAAACGGAGTTGCATGAGATCATAAAGAGCGGGTATGTAACAAAAAGTTACGATTTCCTGTACACGATTTACGAAGAAAGTGATACCCGTCCCGATGGAAAACTCTGGGATATGTACTCTACCTGTACCTGGACGCATGGTCAGAAAAAATGCGGCAACTACTCCACCGTATGCGATTGTTACAACCGCGAACACTCCATCCCCCAGAGCTGGTTCAACGAGCGTTCGCCCATGGTGTCGGATGCGCATCATATTTATCCCACCGACGGCAGAGTCAACGGGCAGCGGGGTAACGATCCGTTCGGAGAATGTGCCAATGGTACCACGCTGACGAACGGGTTGGGGCGCAGCGGCAGTTCGACATTTCCGGGCTATTCGGGACGAGTTTTCGAGCCCGTTGATGAATACAAGGGCGACTTTGCCCGCACGTATTTTTATTTTGTTACCCGCTACGAAGATTTGATGAGCACCTTTTCCACCTCGTCGACCTCGTTCAGCGGTAACGCTTACCCATCGCTCAACAGCTGGAGCATCGCCCTCTTCCTGAAGTGGCACCGCCAGGATCCGGTTTCGGAGAAAGAAATCGTGCGCAACAACGCCGTGTACAAACATCAGAAAAATCGAAACGCCTTTATCGATCACCCGATACTGGCCGAACATATCTGGGGTACGCTCCAGGGCAGCGCCTGGGATGTAACCGGAGTGGAAACTCCTGCCGAACTCCTGGCCCGTGTGAACTACAACGCCAACGAACGCAGTATGATGGTGGCCGCCGATCTGGGCGAGCTCAGCTACGAAGTGGTGAACATCAGCGGCGTACGGCTGTTGTCGGGCACCTTGCTGGGAGGCGATGCCGTATCGATGGGCTCGCTCAAACCGGGAGTGTATTTTTTCCGTGCCAATGCCGACACGCTGAAGGCCGTTAAGAAATTCATCGTTCAATAAAACAGGCAACGGGCAGGGAGCTGCTTCACGCCGTTGTGACCGGTAGGATGCATGCAAATGAAAACAAATAGCAGAGGAAACTTCGCATCCAAGGTTATGGTAATGTTGGCATGCGAGTTCCGTACGACGTTTAAAAAAACAATTATTACCGTATGAAATTGAAAAACAGTTCGGGCCTGGTGATCCTGCTGCTGATGCTGGCGGTACAGCTGGCCACAGCTGCAGTGCCTGCAGGCTATTATTACCAGGCGCGTAACAAGACGAAAGCCGAGCTCAAATCGAGCCTGAGTGCTCTGGCGGCGCCGGTGAAAGTGCTGAAGTACGGCAGCGGCGAAGGGGCCACCTGGCAGGGATTTTTCCATACCGACCAAAACAGCGATGGTTCGGTTATCGACATGTATTCGAATATTATTCGTTATTTCGATGGCTATACGAGTATTTCGGGCATGCACATCGAGCACTCGCTTCCCAAAAGCTGGTGGGGAGGGGCCGAGAACATGGCCTATCGCGATTTGTTTCACCTTTATCCTTCGGATGGCTCCACCAATTCGTCGAAGAGCAATCATCCGCTGGGAATAGTAAAACCCGGAGATGCGACATTCGACAACGGAGTCAGTCGTATCGGTACCAGTTCGTTCAGCCCGGCCTATAGTGGGAAAGCCTTCGAACCGGCCGACGAATTCAAAGGCGATTTTGCCCGTTCGTACCTGTATATAGCTACCGTTTACGAACATTATGCTCCGCTGTGGACCTCGCCTATGATGCAACGCAATACCTATCCGGTGTGGACTCCCTGGGCCAGGGAACTGTTGCTCCAATGGCATGCGGCCGATCCGGTGAGTGTGAAGGAGCGCCTCCGTCAGGAAGCCGTTTATGCTATTCAGGGCAATCGTAATCCGTTTATCGATTACCCCGATCTGGTTTCGTATATCTGGGGCCCCGATACCTTGCAGGCCTATCCGTTTCCCCAGCCTTCGGATGCATTTTTAACCCTGCCCCGGAGAGGCGAAGCGGTCGATTTCGATGTGATCCTTCAGGGCGATACCGTCGGAAAAGCGATTCATCTGAAGGGACAAAATATTTCGGGAACCCTGACGGTGCGGTTGAAGCATCAGCATCCGGCTTTTGTAGTGCTACGCACCGTACTATCTGCCGGCGAACTGCTTGCGGGCAGTACTACGCGCCTGCAATTCCGCCCCACTGCTTCGGGTACCTTCCGCGACACCTTGTTGCTCGAGGGAGCGGGGCTCGATGAGCCTTTCCAGCTGCCGGTGGAAGGGAAGGCATCGCGCCAGCTCATGGCACTCGAGCCCGACCGGGTTACTCCGGTTGGAGCTACCCTGCACTGGATTGCCGATTTGAGTGCCGGCAGTTATGCGGTCGAACTTTTCACCCGTCCTTCGAAGGCGGGCGACCTGCTTATTTCGTCGTATGTGGAGGGAAGCAGTTACAATAAAACGATCGAGATTTACAACGGAACGGGCCGAACGGTGCAGCTGGCCGACTATGCGCTGGCGAAGCAGTCGAACGGCGCGGGTCTCTACGAATCGGTATTTCCGTTGAAAGGCGAATTGGCGCATGGCAGTTCGGTAGTGGTGATCAATAAACTGTGTACCAACGAGGAGTTGAAGGCCAAAGCTGCGTTGTACACCGATTCGGTGATGAATTTCAATGGTAACGATGCTATTGCTTTGTTGCACAATGGCTTGCGGATCGATGCCGTGGGGTATTTCGATCGGGGTCCCGGGTTGATGTGGGGCGAGAATAAAACGCTGCACCGGAAAGCGTCGGTAACGCATCCTACGGCTGTCTACAACGAAGAGGAATGGATCAGTTTGCCCATCGACGATTTCAGTCCGGTGGGCAATCATGTAATGAGCCTCAGCGCTCAGGAGACTTCCGTATTTACGGCGACGATTCCTGCCGATTCGTCGCGGTTCGCGGTTCGCGATCTTCAGCCGCTCACCTCTTACTACTACCGGGTAAGTGCTTTACGCGAAACAGGAGCCTTGCCTTCGGTGAATTCGGTACGTTTTACCACGGCAGGTCCTGCCGTCCCGGTGCCTATGGAACCTTCGGATATTGGTGCGAGGCATTTTGTGGCCGAATGGGAGTCGGATGTATATACCGACCGGTTCGAACTGCAAGTATATACCAAGGTGGGTGCGGCCGACATCACCGTGGCGGAAGGGTTCGATAAGGTAGGATCGAACGGTAAACCGCTGCCTGAGGGATGGACGGGGACTGCAGGAGCGATTTATACCACTTCGGCCAGCTCGGGAGTTGCACCTCCCTCCATACAGTTGCGCAACACCGGCGAATGGCTGCAAACGGCGGTGTATCCGTATGCGGTGTCGAGGTTCGACTTTATGTACCGCTATCCCTCGAGTGGAGCAGGCAATGTGTTTACGGTGGAAGCGCTCAGGAACGAACAATGGGTAAAAGTGGACGATATCGCTTACCAGAATACGTCGAAAACAGTAGTTTCGTATACTTTCGATCGTGCTGATAATGTCCGGTCGTTACGCATTACCTACACCAACAAAGTTTCGGGCAACCTGGCCCTCGACGATTTTTTCGTCGTGTATGGAAGTGAATCGAACGCCTACCTCCTGCAACAACAGCCGGTAACAGGAACGGCTTACCGCATGGAGAGCCTGGAGCCGGTAACGAATTACTTCTACCGGGTACGGTCGGTGATTGGAGATGTGCGATCGGAATGGTCGGATGAAGTGGGGTTGAAAACCTTGATGCTTAGCGGATTAAGTGACGGAGAGCCGCTTCATCCCCGCTGGAGTGCAACTCCGGAAGGCATTGTGTTTACACAGCTCGAGGCGGGGAGTCGTCTGCAGATGTATACCCTTACCGGCGTAGTGGAGTACGACGATGTAGTACCCTCCTCCACGGTTACCCTTCCGGTGACGGGTCATCCGATGTATATTGTAAGAATTGTGAATACCGGTCAGTTGTTTTCGTTTAAAATTATACCTTGATTTTTCAGATGTTGAAAATGCTTCAATCCGGAGTGTCGATTACACATCAATCGAACCCTGTAAGCTTTAGATGGCTGTTACTGTTGCTGTTGATTCCGCTGGCGGGAAAAGCCACCATCCCGCCGGGTTATTACAATGCAGCCGAAGGCCGGCGCGAAGCGGCTCTTAAAACGGCTTTGCATACCCTTATACGGCCCCATATCCAGTTGGAATATTATAGCTCGAGCACCCATTTCCGCACAACCGACTGGCATCCCGACGGGTATTTCTGGGATATGTATTCGCGCGAAAAACGCACGTCGTGGTCGAATCTCAATCGCGAGCACAGCATGCCCAAGAGTTGGTGGAGTCCGCAGCCCGAATACACGGTGGCTTATTCCGACCTGCACAACCTTTATCCTTCGAATGTGGATGCCAATTCGGCAAAATCCAATTTTCCGCTGGGAGTTGTAGGTACGAACTACGAATTCGACAACGGGGTTTCGAGAGTAGGGTACAATACTTATCCGGGCTATTCGGGGATGGTGTTTGAGCCCGCCGGCGAGTACAAAGGCGATTTTGCCCGCACCTATATGTATATGGTGACCTGTTACGAGGATTATGCACCCAACTGGCGCAGTACGGGTACCGAAAGTATGTTGTATCAGAATACCTATCCGGTATTTAAGCCCTATGCCATCAGTTTGCTGATGAAATGGCACCGCGACGATCCGGTGAGTCAGAAAGAAATCGACCGCAACAATGCAGTATATGCCATCCAGGGCAACCGGAATCCGTACATCGATTATCCGGCCTTTGCCGAATTCTTATGGGGCAATAACAAGGGACAACCGTGGGATGCCGAAGCAGCGGGAGGCGAGATTCAGGAAAAGTTTGCCGTCAGTTACCAGTATGCGCGCAACGAACTCAGCATCTACCTGAGTCCGGCCGCGGAGGTGCCGTACCACATTTATTCCATCGACGGCCGCCGGGTATATTCAGGCCAACTTTCGGGATCGTTGACCACTATCTTGTCGCTGGAAGGAAAAGTGGAGAAAGGAATGTATCTGATTATTGCCGAGACCCAACGAAAAAAGCACGACAAAATATTTATCGTGCTTTAAATCCGGAGCAAACCGCAGGTTAGTTACCTAACACTTTCGCTTTCGCTTTTTCAAATTCTTCCTGGGTAATAATTCCTTCGTCCAGCAATTTCTTCAGGTCGCGGAGTTTCTCGGCAACAGCTGTCGATTTACTATCGGTTGCCGGAGCCGAAGCCTCTGTTTTTAAAGGTTGCAGTTCGTAGGTGTGAACTGGCTTGTATTGCATGGTCCACAAGAAAGGGATCAGAAAGAATACTCCCCCTACGATAGCTCCCACGTTTACTTCCTCGTCTTTTGTGATCACGGTGTGAAAAGTTTCATATCCTTCGGCTTCGATACGTACCGAGGTTGCAGAGCCCGTGATTTTCGAATCGCGTAAGCTATAGGGTGTAGGGCCTACAGGAGAGCCGTCGATGTACACCTTTGCTCCGCTCGGGATGGTTTGAATAAGCGTAGTGCTTGCACAGCTGCTCAGCATGGCAATAAGCAAAACAGAAGCGATAATTCGTTGAAAAATAGATGTTTTCATTTTTTTTTAAAAGTTTTTGGAGTGTAGAAAAAAAGAAATATTCCCAGTGCCATGATCAGCAGCGCGCCAACCAGTACACCGGAGCCATATTCGGTCAAGTTTTTAAAAACGATTAGGCATCTTATTAATAAATACCCGGAGTAGAGCATCAGTATACCCCCGAGTAGTTTGCGGATGATGTTCATTGTTTGAATGTGCCGGGGCAGGGGAGAAAACGAGCTCCTCCCCCTCCTTACTTATTTATTTACGTACAATGGTGGTGGTGGGAGTGTACAGTCCGCCGGTAATCGCTGCGAGCAATCCATCGACAAAACTGTGAGTCACGGTAATCGAATAATTTTTGGCATCACCGGCCATTTCTTTCACATCGGCTGTGGCGATGGGAACGAGTCCGGCAATCAGAAAATGATTCGCTTTCCGTACTTCAACCCCTGTTTTAGGACCTTCGCCAATAGTGGCCGTAACGGTGTAACATGATGTAAATGTAACTGCGACAGCCAGTACCAACATCGATTTTAGAATGAATTTTTTCATACGACAAATTTTTACTTTTACCTACTTGAAGAGGGCTTCGGTTTTCCCTTATGCAGTTAAAATGATGTACGTGTAAACATGGGAGAACAGTGTTTTAACAAATCTGAATACTGAATTGCAAATGTATTCCTTTTTTGTGAAATTTCGACCTTTATTTTGTGAAAAAACGAATTAAATTTCCTTTTCACGACATACGATGATACTTATTTCATACAGTACGTATAAGGGAAGTACAACAATAATAAGCGTGAACGGATCGGTAGTAGGGGTGATGAGGGCGGCCAGGATCATGAGGATGACCAGGGCGTAGGAGCGGACCGATTTAAGCAGCTGTTTATGAATGAGGCCCATGCGCGATAGCATGTAGGCCAAAACAGGCATTTCGAACATAATACCCAGGCTGAAGATGAGGATATACAGTGTTCCGAGGTACGACTGTACCGATATCTGATTGGGTACCAGCGACGAAATTTCGTAGGAGCCGAGGAAGCGGACCGTAAGAGGAAAAATGAGCAGGTAAGCGGTGGCTACTCCGGCGTAGAAGAGGAACGAAGCCGACGAAAAGATGGCTCCGATATGCCGTTTCTCGTTCGGATACAGGGCCGGGTAGATGAAACGCCAGATTTCGAACAGGATATAGGGCACCACCAGAATCAGACCCAGGCTGAAGGACGCTCCGATATGGGCCATGAATTGTCCCGCAAGGTTGATATTGATGAGCTCAAGCTGAAAATCGCCGGGGCAAATTTCGGGAATATTCACCAGCGAGGCCAGTCGACACAGCCACCGGTAAAAAATAAAGTCGGAATTAAGGGGTGCGAAAACGATATCGGTAAACACGAACTCCTTGAAGGAAAAGATGGCACCCACAGCCACCACCATCGCCAGAATAATGCGAATGAGGGTCCACCGTAGTACCTCAAGATGCTCCCAGAACGAAAGCGCTTTTTCTTCAACTTCTTCCTGCATGCCTCTTTTTCAGGGATTTATTTCTTTGTATCGTCCACCCCGTCCTTAATTTCATCGTCGAGATCCTTCATGCCTTTTTTAAACTGGTTGACTCCTTTACCAATACCACGCATCAGTTCTGGAATTTTCTTACCTCCAAAAATGAGCAGTACAACCAGGGCAATTAAGATAATCTCGGGGGTTCCCAACGCGAAAAGTAAAATGCTGTTTATCATGATTCAAATCGAATTTAAATTCGATTACAAAAATACATTTTTTTATGAGAAGTTGAAAATTTATTTTTCATATATTTATGCCCTCAAGTTGATCACCGAATTGCTGTAAACAAATCGTCAATATTTTTGTTATAGTGCTGAATATCAAATCATAAAAACATGAAAACGCTACTGTTCATTCTTTTTTCAGTGCTGGCACTACCCGGTCTTACCGCCCAATCCGCCCTCAATGAGGTGAAGGGAAGAGTGACCGACGCCGTGAGCGGCAGCCCGTTGGTGTATTGTAATGTGCTGGTCGATGGAACTCATATCGCCACAGTAACCAACAACGAAGGCGAATTTTCGCTCAAACTGGCCGGCGACGACGCCCTTCTGGTATTTCGTTTTCTGGGCTACATGGAGCGTAAGCTGAGCGTGCGCGAGCTGGAGCAATCGAAAGGTGCGGTAAGGATGACGCAGGTTGCGTTCCAGTTGCCTCAGATCGATGTGCTGACGCAGGACGGGTCGGACCTGGTAAGAGTGATGCTCGAACGGGTTGAACAGAATTATCCGGAGCAGGAAATGTTGATGACGGCTTTTTACCGTGAGTCGATCCGCAAAGGTCGTACGTATGTAAGTCTGGCCGAAGCGGTTGTCGACATTCAGAAGCAGCCCTACACATCGTACAAATACGATGCGGCGCGACTGTATAAAGCCAGGAAACAAACCGACTATACCCGTCTCGATACCCTGGTATTCAAACTGATGGGCGGTCCGTACAACTCGCTTTACCTCGATGTGATGAAAAACCCGCAGATTTTATTCACCGACCGGGTATTCGACAACTACCGGTTTCGGTTCAACAAGGTAGAATACATGGACCAGCGAATGGTGTATGTGGTCGATTTCGAGCATGTTCAGTACACCGACGAACCATTGTATGCCGGCAAACTGTATATCGATGCCCGGAATATGGCGCTTAAGTCGGCGGTTTTCAGTCTCGATCTTACGCGCCGCGACGATGTGGTGCGCCTGTTTATCCGCAAGAAACCGTTTAATGCCGAAGTGACTCCCATTCAGGCCGATTATCGCATCGATTATATCGAGAAGGACGGCAAATGGTACTATGGTTACAGCCGTATTGAACTGGGAATGAAAATCAACTGGAAACGTAAATTGTTCCATACTTTTTACTACAGCACCCTCGAAATGGCAGTTACCGACCGTGAACAAAGCAGCGACAACAAGGCAATCCGCTTCCGCGACCGGTTGCGATCGGATGTGATCATCAGCGACGCCGCCGATGGTTTCGGCGATCCAGGCTTCTGGGGACCTTATAATGTAATTGAACCCGATAAACCCATCGAAGCAGCGATCCGTAAGATAAGGAAAGAGGTTGAAAAGAACTAATTTACAAACGTTTGCAGTGTTAAATTGAAGTTTTCCCCGGCAACTACCCGTCGATTTGCCGGGGAAGTTTTTTCTTTGCGGTCAACTGATTGTAGATACCTATGCAAATAAAATCGATTTTCCTGTTGCTTCTTTTTGGGTTGGTGGTGCCCGTGTTCAACGCTCAGAAAATTTATACCACTTATCTTTGGCACATGGACCAGCCGGTGTACTGGGCCGATAAAAGTAAGGATAAGACCGATAGCAAGCAGTTTGCCGAGGAGTCGCACCGGCTGAAAATGTCGGGCGCCAACCGGTATCCCGGTAGTACGGCAGCACATCCTACCAATAACCTGGAAGAGATCTTCTCGAAGGCCGACCGGGTGAATGCCTACCAGACGGCACCCCGCAACGCGGTAAGCAGCATCCGCAATCGGCCTGATGCGGGAGCGCAGTTGAGTATGTCGGCGGGCTTGATGGAGAATATCCGGTCGCTGGGCGCTAAAGGCCAGTGGGGCTACGGTTCGGGATGGATGAATGCTTACCGGGAAGCCATCGGGTGGAAAACCTCCGGCGGATATCCGCGCCTCGATGTGGTGGCTTTCACCTGGGATCATGCTCTGTCGCCCCTGGTGAGCGAACGAACCCTGAAGATGCAGCTGAAAGCTCATCAGTATACTACGCAGAAATATTATGGACACAGCTCCAGAGGCTACTGGCCGGCCGAAGCTGCTTTCTCCGAACGGATCATTAAAACCCTGGTCGAATGCGGTATCGAATGGTCGGTGGTGCCCAACAGCCACCTGGCCCGAACACTTTCCGACTACGTTCATCCGTATAATATTAACGGGAATATCGATGCTCCCAATCGTGCCGATCAGGTGCCGGCGAAAGGGATCAACTGGTTCGAAGGCGCTATCGACGGACGCGGCTCTCGCCTGGCGGTGCCTTATAGTTACCAGGCGCACAAGGCTCAATACGTCGATCCGTCGACCGGAACGGCTTACAAAATCGACGTGGTGCCGATGTGTAATTATTTCAGTTATATCGATGGCTACAGCGGAGCCGATGCCGGCGAGGTGCAATCGAAAATCGAACCTTACAGCTCTGCCGGCCGGCCTTCGATTTTGCTCCTGGCCCACGATGGCGATAATGCCTGGGGTGGCGGATTTTCGTACTACAGCGAGGCTGTGCCCGGATTTACTGCCGATGCAGCTTCCAGGGGCTACCGGCCTACTACCATCCAGCAATTTCTCGACGACCATCCCGTGCCTGCCGATGCCATAGCAAGAGTGGAAGATGGCGCCTGGGTGAATGCCGACAGCGACTGGGGGCATCCGCAGTTTATCAATTGGTTGTGGCCCTTGTACAGCCAATCTTCGTACCGCTTCAATCCCGATGGATGGACCGAAGATGTGCGCAATTGGGCAGTGATAACCGCTACCGAAAATTATGTGACCATGGCCGAAGACCTGGAAGGAGGCGCCCTGCGGATGCAGTACGTGGCCGAAGGAGGGAGCGCGGCTACCGATGCCGAAAAAGCCTGGCATTTCTATTTCGGCGGACTCAATTCAGGGTTTATGTATTACGGGAAAGCCGAAGATATGGAGGTTAAGCCCTCGATGACCGGCAATATCGCGATCGATTATGCCAATCGTGTAATCACGGCCCATCCGGGTATCGACCGCACCGCACCGTCGGTGTTTATTCCGCAGCGCTTTCCGTACAATCCAGGAGGCATCGGTTTCGGTCCGCTCACCGGTTACCGGCAGGTGAATACTTCGCCGGATTTTCATGTGTGGACGTATGCCTACGATGTGAGCGGACTGGCAAGCGTAAACCTGAAATACCGCATCGACAACGACGGGTGGAATCCCATAGAAAGTATCGAGAACGATACCTACGCCGGCGGGGCTGAAGTGGGCGCCTGGCAGGAGCTGCCCATGACCCGTCGGGCGATGGCTCCCGACCCCACGAACGACGGCGAATTGAATTTCTTTATCCTGCCGGTAGCGAAGGCCGATTTGTGCTATGCCGAAATTAAGAGGTACAACGATGTGCTGATCGACTATTACGTAGAAGCAACCGATAGTAAGGGGAATGTGTTCCGTACGCCGATTCAGCATGTGTACGTGGGCGAAGGTGCCGGCACCGATCCGGGCGATCCCGATGGAGAGCCTATTACAGTGTCGTTTAAGCGGCCGGCCGGCTGGACGGGCGCCGGCGTCAAGCTGTGGGCCTGGAATGCCGGCGGGAATTTGTTCGGCGCCTGGCCGGGAATGGCCATGACCGACACCGGCAATGGATGGTTCAGTTACACCTTCGAGCAGCCGGTACGCACGGTGAACGTTATTTTCAGCAATAACGGAACACCGCAATCGGTGGATATCAACGGAGTAACGAAAACCACCTGTTACGAATACGATGCGCCATCGGGCACTAAATTTACGGTCAAGCCGGCCACCTGTCCGGTTCCTACCGCTGTTCGGGAGTTCACCGGCCAGTCGATGCAGGTGTATCCGCAGCCCGTTACCGGGCAGTTTGTGGTGCAATTGCCGAATCTGCCGATCGACGCTGGGTGTGAACTGATTCTGCGCGACCTCAGCGGAAAAAGGATTCGCAGCGAGCGGCTTACCCAATCGACCACGGTGCTCGACCGGGGAGAGTTACAGTCGGGAGTATATCTGTTGCAGGTTGTGAATTCAGCAACTACCGCTGTTTTTACAGCCAGATTAATGGTGCAGTAAAAAGTCATAACAGGTACGCAACAAGTCGGTTGCCGGCTGGGGGAATGTACGTACGGCCCCCTGGCGGCAGCCCTCCGGCGTGTTTAATGAATTCCGCCGCGCAATCCTAATATTAATATAAATTAACTTTAAGGGTAAACAAAACCTCCTGCTTCTGCGTTATTTCGGTACTTGCTTGAATTTTAGTAATTTTGCAGCCCCAATTTTTAATATAGAATATGTCAGACGCAATTATACACGAAGTAACCCAAAGCGAATATAAATACGGCTTTACCACCGATATCGAAACGGAGGTAATTCCTGTTGGAATCAACGAAGAGGTGGTACGGATCATTTCGGCGAAGAAAAACGAACCGGAATGGATGCTGGAGTTCCGCCTGAAGGCTTTCCGTCACTGGCAAACCCTCAAAATGCCCACATGGGCCAATCTTACCATTCCCGAAATCGATTACCAGTCGATTTCCTATTTCGCGGCTCCCCGTAAAAATGCTCCGAAAAGCCTCGATGAGGTGGATCCGGAATTGTTGAAAACCTTCGATAGGCTGGGTATTCCGCTCGAGGAACAGAAAGCGCTCAGCGGCATTGCTGTGGATGCGGTGATGGACTCGGTGTCGGTGAAGACCACTTTCAAGGAAACCCTGGCCGAAATGGGTATTATCTTTTGTTCCTTTAGCGAAGCGGTGGAGCATCATCCCGATTTGGTTCAGAAGTACATGGCATCGGTGGTGCCTTATACCGACAATTTTTTCGCGGCGCTCAACAGCGCGGTGTTCAGCGACGGTTCCTTTGTGTACATCCCTAAAGGAGTGCGCTGCCCGATGGAACTTTCCACGTATTTCCGGATCAACGCGGTGAATACCGGCCAGTTCGAACGTACGCTTATCGTTGCCGACGACGACAGTTATGTGTCGTACCTCGAAGGGTGTACGGCCCCTCAACGCGATGAAAACCAGTTGCATGCAGCTATCGTGGAGATCATAGCGATGAAGAATGCGCAGGTGAAGTACTCTACCGTTCAGAACTGGTATCCCGGCGATAAAAACGGGAAGGGCGGTATTTATAATTTCGTTACCAAACGCGGGATTTGCAAGGGCGATGGGTCGCATATCTCCTGGACCCAGGTGGAAACCGGATCGGCCATTACCTGGAAGTATCCTTCCTGCGTGCTGCAGGGCGACAACTCGTCGGCCGAATTTTATTCGGTGGCGGTAACCAACAATCATCAGCAGGCCGATACAGGGACCAAAATGATTCATCTTGGAAAAAATACCAGCTCCCATATTTTGTCGAAAGGTATCTCGGCCGGCGTGAGCCACAACAGTTACCGCGGATTGGTGCGGGTGGGTGCCAAAGCCGAAAATGCACGTAACTTCTCGCAATGCGATAGCTTGCTGCTGGGCGATAAATGTGGTGCACACACCTTTCCTTACATGGAAGTGAACAACGAAACGGCCGTTGTTGAACACGAAGCTACGACATCGAAAATCTCGGAAGATCAGATTTTCTATTGCAACCAAAGGGGTATTTCGACCGAAGACGCAGTAGGGTTAATAGTGAACGGTTATGCCAAGGAAGTGGTGGACAAGCTGCCCATGGAATTTGCAGTCGAAGCGCAGAAACTATTACAGATCACCCTGGAAGGTTCGGTAGGTTAATCTCATAAAGAATAATAAAAAATAAACGATACAATGTTAGTCATTAAAAATCTGCATGCCAACATCGATGGCAAAGAAATATTAAAAGGCCTCAGCCTCACAATCAACAAGGGAGAAATTCATGCCATCATGGGCCCCAATGGCTCCGGAAAATCGACCCTGTCGTCGGTCATTACCGGTCATCCTGCTTTTGAAGTTACCCATGGTACGATCGAATTTAACGGCACCGATTTATTGGAGCTGGCTCCCGAAGAACGCGCCAACGAAGGCATTTTCCTCAGTTTTCAGTATCCGGTGGAAATTCCCGGGGTAAGTATGGTGAATTTCATGCGTTCGGCCATCAACGAACAACGTAAATACCGCAACGAACCGGCTATTTCGGCTACCGATTTTCTGCGACTGATGCGCGAGAAAAAGGAACTGGTGGAAATGGACAGCAAGCTTACCAACCGTGCTGTAAACGAAGGCTTTTCGGGAGGAGAGAAGAAGAAAAACGAGATTTTCCAGATGGCGATGCTGGAGCCTAAACTGGCTATTCTCGACGAAACCGATTCGGGCCTCGATATCGACGCCCTGCGCATCGTGGCCAATGGCGTGAATAAACTGAAATCGCCCGAAAATGCTACCGTGGTGATTACGCATTACCAGCGCCTGCTCGATTATATCACTCCTGATTTCGTACATGTGTTGTACGATGGTAAAATTGTAAAATCGGGGGGCAAGGAACTGGCACTCGAACTGGAAGCCCGTGGTTACGACTGGATCAAACAGGAAGTGGAAGCTTAACAACCGAATTTCATGGAACAACAATATATTGATTTATACAAAGCCCATCGCGGGATGATAAAGGAGCACGCGGCTGCGGTGATGAATGCATCGCGCGACGAGGCTTTTGCCCGTTTCGCGCGACTGGGCTTTCCGACTACGAAAATTGAGAATTATAAATACACCGAACTGAAACCTTCGCTGGAGGTCGATTACGGCTTGAACTTCCGCCGCCTCGATTTTCCGGTCGATCCTTACCAGGCTTTTCAGTGCGATGTGCCCGGTATCGATTCGTTCTTGTATTTCGTGGTGAACGATGGTTTTTATCCCGAAACCGACGATCGCAACAAAGAGCTTCCCGAAGGAGTGATTATTTGCAGTATGAAAGAAGCTTCGGAGAAGTATCCGGAGCTGGTTGCAACCTACTACGGAAAACAAAGTGGAAAAAAAGACGATGGACTGGTGGCCTTCAACGGAGCTTTTGCCCAGGATGGTTTTTTCATGTATGTGCCGAAGAATGTGGAATTACCCCGTCCGGTGCAGCTCATCAACATCATGCGTTCCGACGTCGATTTTATGGCTAATTCGCACGATCTGATTATTATTGAAGAGAATGCAAAAGCCCAATTGCTGGTGTGCGATCATACGCAGGACGATGTTCGCTTTCTGGCCAACCGGGTAACCGAGGTTTTCGTGGGCGAATATGCCACTTACGATCATTACAAGCTCGAGAATACGCACAACCGGATGACCAATCTGATGACTTTACTCATCGATCAGCAGGCATCGTCGAATGTGATTTCAAATGTGATTACGCTGCATAATGGGGTTACACGCAATACCATCGAGGTGGCGCTCAACGGTAAGCATTGTGAAACCGAAGTGTGCGGGATGGTGATTGCCGATAAAAATCAAACCGTGGATAATTTCACTTCGGTGTTGCACAATATGCCCGAATGTCATTCGGATGAATTGTTCAAGTACGTGCTCGACGATGTCTCGAAAGGTGCTTTCACCGGCCGTTTGTTTGTCGAAAAAGATGCGCAGAAAACGCGTGCGTACCAAACCAACCGTAACATCCTGCTCCATCCCAGCGCAAAAATGCGTACTAAGCCCCAGTTGGAAATTTTTGCCGACGATGTAAAATGTTCACACGGGGCAACTATTGGACAGCTCGACGATAATGCTCTGTTCTACATGCGTTCGCGGGGGATTCCCTACAACGAAGCCCGCTTGCTGCTCATGAACGCGTTCATGGCCGATGTGCTGGAATATATCCGCATTTTTGCCCTGCGCGACCGGATGAAAATGCTGGTGGAGAAACGCCTGCGGGGCGAACTTTCCAAGTGCGAAGGTTGCGTGATTTGTCAGTAATAAATTGTATTTTTGTAGTTCATAATCGAACTACAAAAATATGAAAACAGTACTCATTACCGGAGCATCTTCCGGGATAGGAAAAGTGATTGCCGAATACCTGTGTGAACGGGGGTACAGGGTGTATGGTACTTCGAGAGCGAAGCATCGGGAGCCGGGAATCAAGAGCCGGGAGGGAGGAAGTTTCGAGCTGTTGCAGCTGGATGTTACCAACGATGATTCGGTAGCCGGATTGATGCAGTATCTCGCCACTAACCGGATCGACATCGATGTGTTGATCAACAATGCAGGCTACGGGTTGGCCGGTCCCCTCGAAAACTTCAGCATGGACGAAGCAAAAGCGCAGTTTGAAACCAATTTCTTTGGCGTTGTTCGTATGATAAACGCTTTTTTGCCGGTACTACGGGCCAGGGGTGGGGGAGTTATTATCAACACCGGCTCTATGGCCGGACTCATCGGACTTCCCTTTCAGGGCCATTACTCGGCGAGTAAATACGCCCTCGAAGGCTACCTGGCTGCTCTGCGCATGGAAGTGCTGCCCTTTAACATACAAGTGTTTAACATCAATCCCGGCGATTTCCGTACCGGATTCACCGCCAACCGGCGCATTATATCCACCGTTCATCCCATCTACCAACGCAAATTCGACCAATTGCTGAAGATGTATGAGCATGACGAGAACAACGGAGCCTATCCGGTCGTTATTGCCCGGAAAGTCGAAAAACTGCTTCGCAAAAACGGATCGTACAGGATGCGCTATGTAATCGGCAAATTCGACCAGGTTATCGGCGTGCCGCTCAAGCGTTTGCTGGGCGATACCTTGTTCGAAAAACTGATGATGCTGTTCTGGAAAATCAGAGATTAACAACCCTCCGGATTACCCGGGTCGCACGCAACTCCCGGAGTGCGATGCCGGCATGAATCTTATTCCGACATGGAGTAAGGAGCATCTTCGGCTTTGGTTCCTCTGGTTTTGTCGGGTAATGCGTCCATGTCGAATACCAGCCGGGCTCCCTTTTTCAGGGTCTCAATCTCCAGGTAGTTGTGCTCGTATTTTTTACCGTTCAACTTCAGTTGCTTGATGTAAACATTGGAAGGAGAATTGTTGTTGGTCCGGATCACAACCTGTTTGCCCGAAGGTAAACGTAGAGTCGCTTTATTAAACAACGGCGAACCCACCACATACTGTCCGCTTCCCGGGCATACCGGATAAAAACCAAGTGCTGAAAATACATACCATGCCGAAGTTTGTCCGTTGTCTTCATCGCCGCAATATCCGTCGGGTGCAGGCAGGTACATCCGGTTCATTACCTGCCGCAGGTGGTACTGTGCTTTCCACGGCTCTCCCGAATAATTGTACAGGTAAATCATGTGCTGAATAGGCTGATTACCATGGGCATAATTCCCCATGTTCATGATCTGCATTTCACGGATCTCATGAATGACTCCGCCGTAATAACTCTCGTCGAATACCGGTGGCAGGGCAAAAACCGTATCCAGCATCTGGTTGAAAACCCGGGCTCCCCCCATCAGGTTCATAAGCCCCTTCGGATCGTGAAATACCGACCAGGTATAATGCAGGGCATTTCCTTCCGTAAAATCGCCCCCCCACTTAAACGGACTGAACGGTTCATTAAAATCGCCATTCTTTTTCCGCCCCACCATCATGGTATACTTCGGATGAAATAAATTCCGGTAATTAAGGCTCCGTTCCTTGTAAATCCCGATTTCGTTCTCCGGTTTACCCAGTGCTTTCCCTACCTGGTAAATGCACCAGTCGTTGTAGGCATATTCCAGCGTGCGGGCGGCGCTTTCGTTGATCAACACATCGCAGGGCACATAGCCCAGGGTGTTGTAATACTGATACCCCAACCGGCCGGTCGACGATACAAAAGGGTGAACTGTATTGGCCGTGTAAGTAAGCCCTTTCCAAAGTGCTTCGGTATCCTGCACTTTAACTCCCTGTAAATAGGCATCGGCCAGCACCGAAGCCGAGTTATTGCCCACCATGCATCCGCGGTGACCGGGACTGGCCCATTCGGGGAAAAAACCGCTTTCCTTGTAAGTGTTGATCAATCCCTCCTGCATCTTCAGATTCATTTCGGGATACAGCAGGTTCAGCAACGGAAACAAGGCCCGGAAGGTGTCCCAGAAACCGGTATCGGTAAACAGATAGCCTTCTTCCACTTTACCGTTGTACGGACTGTAGTGCACCGCCTTCCCGACCGCATCGTACTCGTAAAAGCTCCGTGGGAAAAGCACCGACCGGTACAGGCTCGAGTAAAACGTGCGCAACTGATCGATGTTGCTGCTTTCAACCTCGATGCGTCCCAGTACTTCGTTCCAGCGTTGTTCGCCCGCTGCCGCCAGACGGTCGAAGTTCCCATCGCCCAGTTCGCCCAGGTTGCGCTCCGCCTGCTCCGCGCTGATAAACGACGAAGCCACCCGTGCATGCACCTGTTCGCCTTTGCGGGTCGAAAAACCGATAATAGCTCCGGCATGATCGACAGTAGCCTCCAGCTGATTTTCGAGCAGATTGCCATCGGCCACTACCGACTGATAAGTAAACTTCTTGTCGAAAACGATAACGAAGTAATTTTTAAAGTTTGCCGGTACTCCTCCGGAGTTTTTCGTTGTGTAACCGATAATTTTATTTTCGGCGGGGATAATGGTGACCTGCGAACCTTTGTCGAAGGCATCGATGACCACGTACGAATGTGCGTTGTGCGGAAAAGTAAACCGGAACATTGCCGCCCGTTCGGTGGGGGTGATTTCGGTAACCACATCGAAATCGGCCAGGTACACTTTGTAATAGTGCGGTTTGGCTGTTTCGGCCTTGTGCGAAAACCAGCTGGCCCGTTCGTTCTCGTCGAAAACCGCTTTTCCCGTTACCGGCATAATCGAAAATTGCCCGTAATCGTTGATCCAGGGGCTGGGCTGGTGGGTTTGTTTGAAGCCGCGTAGTTTGTCGGCATCGTAGGTGTAGGTCCAGCCATCGCCCATTTTGCCTGTTTGGGGAGTCCAGAAGTTCATCCCCCAGGGCATGGCAATGGCAGGATAGGTGTTCCCGTTCGACAAAGAATATTTCGACTGGGTGCCTATAAGGGGATTTACATAATCGACAGGAGCAGTGGCGGATAGACTGCCGGAAAGAAGGCAGGTGATCAGGGCCGACAGGTATGTTTTGCGTATCATAAAATTGTTTGTAATGGAGGATGCACCTCCGGTCAGCATCTTGCGTGTTTTTTGAAACAAAAAATAATTAACGAATACTGTTCAGTAAATCCAGCTTCCCCTTTTCGATCAGGGTAATAATTAACTCGCCGAACAGCGTATTTTGCCAGGCAAACCACTTGCGGGTGAAGTTGGCAGCGTCGTCCTTGTGAAACGATTCGTGTATAAATCCGGTACCGGCATCGGTGTCCATCAGCATTTTTATACAGCTTTTGATTTCCTCGTCGTCCGTACTGGTGAAAGCCTTCATCATAATGCTCATGGGCCATACCATATCGTAACCTACATGTGGACCACCAATCCCTTCGCCTGCTTTTCCCCGGAAGAAATACGGATTATCTTCGCTCCATACGAATTTCCGGGTGTTCCGGTACACCGGATCGTTGAGATCCACATCGCCCAGGTAGGGCATTGCCAGTAAACTCGGCACATTGGCGTCGTCCATCATCAGCCGATTGCCAAAACCATCCACTTCGTAGGCGTAAATAGTTCCGTAGGTGGGATGATGGACCGTAGCGTATTGTTGAAGGGCAGTTTCGACTTCGGCAGCCAGCGAAATGCAATTTTCACTCAACACCTTATCACCGTTCACTTGAGTCAGAATTTCGGCTGCCTTTCGCAGGGATGTCGCGGCAAAAAAGTTCGACGGAACGAGAAACTGCAAGGTGGTGGCATCGTCGGAAGGGCGGAAAGCCGAAGCAATCAGCCCAACGGGTTTCACCGGGTTTCCCAGCCCGGCATTCGACATCGTATCCAGCTGCCGCTCGGTGCGCCGCATGAACCGGTAGGGCCCGTGACCGTCTTTTTTCTGTTGTTCCCGGTAGGTTTTTACTATCAGCGCTACAGCCTGTTCCCATTCTTTTCCAAAGATGGAGGTGTCGCCGGTAATTTTCCAGTATTCATAAGCCAATCGAATCACATAAGCCAGCGAATCGATTTCCCATTTGCGCTCGTGCAGTTCTTTTTTCATAGCCGTAAGGTCGCTCATCCATTTGTGATCGGGATTCGGATCGTGCGGATCGAGAAAAGCATTGGCATAGGGATCGATAATAATGCTTTTAAACTGCCGGAGGATAACGCCCCGCAGCATACTTTTCAGCTTGGGGTCGTCGTTGGCCAGGTGCAGGTAAGGCCATACCTGTGCAGCCGAATCGCGCAGCCACATGGCGTGAATGTCGCCCGTATACACCAGGGTATCGTCGTCGCCATCGGGGGTTTTGTAATAGCGCACGGTAGTGTCGAGGGTGTTCGGGAAGCAGTTCTCGAACATCCAACGCAGCCGGGTATTGGTGAGCATACGGGTAATCTGCTGTATTTTTTTCTCTACGGCATCCGACTTAAACAGCCGATCGCCCGGAGCCGGCCGTTGCGATACATACACCTGGGTATTGTCGCTGGCTAAGGTGCTGAGGTGTTGAACAGGTGCCGCCAACACCGGAACAGACAGCATCAGTGCAGCCGAAAGGAATACGATGTGTTTTTTCTTCATGGGGTATTTTCCTGCAGATTTATGGGGTATAGCGCCAATCGATAAGGGCATACTTATCACAAAGTTAAACTTTTTTTTAGCTGATGCAAAAAAAACAGTAAATTTACACTGGAAATCAAACAGTACAATATTCATGACAATCGATACGATAAAAAAACAGCTTCGACAGGCTCTTCCCGGTGCGTCGTCGCACCTGAAGATGGCGCCCGCACATCGTCTTGACGAATTCAGGGCAATTCGCGGTGAGGATTTCAACCCCCGCCTGAGTGCGGTGCTGGTGTTGTTGTATCCGGGCGAACAGGCGTCGGAGCCGGAAAGTTCTTTTTCCCTTTCGTTGGACGAAGTGTCCCCATCTTCCGGAACAGCCCATCTTGCCGGTCTGAAAATTGTATTTATCCGCCGCGGCGAGTACGTGGGTATCCATTCGGGGCAAATCGCTTTTCCCGGCGGCCGGTACGAGGACGAAGACGGCGATCTGTGCGAAACAGCCATGCGCGAAGCCGAAGAGGAAATCGGTCTTCCGCGCCATTCGTACGAAATCATCGGCCAACTCACCGATTTGTATGTCCCGCCCAGCAATTTCCTGGTAAGGGCTTTCGTGGCCTATGCTCCCCAACGGCCGGTCTATACCCCCGATCCACGGGAAGTACAGGAAGTGATCGAGGTCGATTTGTCTCACTTTTTTAACAGTGCAAATATCAAAGTAAAAGATTTTCCGGCCCATAATAGTGTTACCAATACCAGTGCTCCTTATTACGATGCCGATGGAGTAGTGATATGGGGAGCAACGGCGATGATGCTGAGGGAGCTCGTCGATCTAATTGGGAAGTAATTATCGATCGCAGGGAAGGACTGAAGGTGGCGGTTGATGACAAACCGCAAAACAAAATCAGTGTATCAACCGTTAACACTAAACACTAAACAATTAACCAGTATTCAAATGGATCATCAGGAAATCAAAACCTATTCTCTGGCCGAACGGTCGGACTTTTCGCCCGACTTTTCGATTAAACGAATGGAAGAGGCCTATAGTGTGGCGTCGGTTCGCAAACCGGTGCCTCATCGGCACGATTACTACGCCATCTATTATATTATTGAAGGAACGGGGAAGCATACCGTCGATTTCACGGAGTATGAAATTGAAGGTCGCCAGTTGTATTTTCTTTTGCCGGGACAAATGCATAAGCTCGAATTCGCTTCCGAGCCCAAGGGATTTATTGTGTCCTATTCCGAACATTTTCTGATCTCCAATGCCATTCCCGATCACCTGATCAACGATATTTATCTTTTCAACGATTACGGACAATCGCCTCCCTTGCCCATCCACGAATCGTCGGCTGCGGTATACCAGAACCTGTTCGAACAGATGGAGCTTTTTTCGGCTTCGCTCGAAAAGTATACCCACGACGCGGTGGGGGCTCTGGTAAAGTTACTGCTGATTCAAAGCAATAATCATTGCTCGCTCAAAAAAGAAGAGAATCCGCAGTTGCTGGAAACAACCAACCACCTGCTGCGTAGTTTCAAGCAGCTATTGAATAAACATTACGTGGAACATCACATGGTAAACGACTATGCCGATATGCTGGCCGTTACCCCCGATTACCTGAATAAAACCGTGAAGTCGATTACCGGAAAATCGGCCAAGGATCATATTCAGAGTAAATTAATCACCGAGGCGAAGCGTTGGTTGTTGTTTACTAATCAGTCGAACAAGGAGTTAGCTTTTTCCTTGGGCTTCGAAGAATCGGCCCATTTCAACAATTTCTTCAAGAAAAACACCGGAATGACGCCTACCGAATTCAAAACAACCGCCCTTCAGTCCTGATTTTTGCAATCATCGTCCTGATTTCTTTACTTAAGAGGGGCCAATTCCGCCCTATCTTTGCATCATCAAAAAACAGTTAATGCGGCCCTCCCATTAACAATTAATAATCGACAATTAACAATTAAAAAAGATGAACGCACTTTTAAAGAAATTTTTCGCGACCGATACGAATTCATGGGCGCTGTTGTTTGTACGTCTGGCCTTGGCCATTGTAGTTTTACCCCACGGAATGCAGAAGGCACTCGGTATGTATGGCGGGTATGGTTTTGAAGCCACAGTAGGTTTCTTCTCGAGTATGGGTATCCCGGCCGTTCTGGGAGTGATGGTTATCCTGGCCGAATTCGTGGCTCCCATCTTGTTGATCGTAGGTGCAGGCAGCCGTTTTATGGCCTTCTCCATCTTCCTTACCCTCGGTGGAGCCATGTTCCTGGGCGGACACGTACAGCACGGATTTTTTATGAACTGGTTTGGTAATCAGGCAGGCGAAGGAATGGAATACTTTATCCTTATCATCGGGATGTCGCTGGGGCTGATGTTCGGCGGCGGTGGGAAATTCTCGCTCGACACGCTGTTCGGAAAATACATTAAAGAATAATTTCGATTGCAATGAGTTATAAAAAAGCGCCGGGAGTTTGCTCCCGGCGCTTTTTTTGATGCCGGAACACCTCGGTTTCAGCCGTTGTTTACAATCCGAAACTCATACTTCCGATGGTTTCGAATACGGTTCCGAGTAGTCCGATAATCAGAATTCCTGCCGTACAGATAATTAAACTCAACCGCAGAGGAAGTGAACTTCGGATCGATGCTGCAGGCGTTTCGTTTTCCGTCAGAAACATGGCTTTGATCACCTTCAGGTAATAAAACAACGATACGATGGTATTCAATAAAGCAATAAATACCAGCACATACAATCCTTGCTGCGCGGCTGCCGAAAATACGAAGTACTTACTGAAAAACCCGACAAAAGGCGGTATGCCTGCCAGCGAAAACAGCGACAGCATCATCACAAAACTGAGCCGCGGATTGCTGCGGTACAATCCGTTGTAGTCGTCGATGGTGAGCTTCCCGGTGTGTTGTTCCACAACCGATACCACCCCGAAGGCGGCCAGGTTCGAAAACAAATACACCAGAACATAATACACCAGCGAAGCCATTCCGAGCGGTGTACCGCTGATGACAGCCAGCATGATGTAGCCGGCTTGCGAAATGGACGAAAAAGCCAGAAAGCGTTTGAGGTTTTGCTGCCGGAGTGCAAACAGGTTGGCAAGGGTAATGGATGCCACCGCCAGGACATAATAAAGCGGTTTCCATTGCCCGGCCAGGGGAGCGAAAACTTTTACCGAAAGGGTAAACAGTACAAACACGGCAGCGCCTTTGGAGACTACCGACAAGTAGGAAGTAATATTGGTTTGAGCGCCTTCGTATACATCGGCTGTCCATAAATGAAAGGGTACCAGGGCGATTTTAAAAAACAGTCCGGCGCTGAAAAAAACAAAAGCCAATATTTCGAGAGGCGTGCCGGTAATTATTGTTGCCAGATCGTCGAAATACAGCGTGCCGGTCGAAGCATACAAAAACGATAAGCCATATACCGAAATGCCGGAAGCAAAAACTGCCGAAAGAATGTATTTAATCCCGGCTTCCGACGATTTCCGGCTGTATTTGTCGAACACAACCAGGGTGGCCATCGGAATCGACGCCATCTCCAGTCCGATAAAGAATAACAGAAAATGTCCGGCTGAAATCATTACATACATGCCGAGCAGGGTGGCGAGTGTCAGAAAATAAAATTCTCCTTTTTTAATCCGGTTTTCGGGTTGTTCCAGAAAACTGTACGATTGCATGAACACGATAAGCGTTCCGATGTTCAGTATGCTTTTCAGCACGGTGTGAATGGGCTTGTAAGTGTACATACCTCCCGCTATTTCAAACGCGTCTCGCGGAACGATATTCGCGAAGGTGTGGGCCGCAACAACGAGTAAAGCCACGATCTGAAATACCGTTTTCCCATTTTCAGATTTAAAAATATCGTAGATCAGCAAAACAATCATTACTCCCAGCAGCGATAGTTCCTCGCGCATGTGTAACAGGCTACTGTAATCCATTTGTATAGTGTATATCAGTGTTCAACAATTATATTACCGGAGAATGTGCGTAATGAGCGGCGCTACACTTTCGTTGATCATTTCCGAAAGCCAGTAGGGGAAGGATCCGACAGCTACAATAGCTGCTATGAGCACTCCCACCGATAAACGCTCGTGCCATACCGCATCGGTGAGCTGCTCGTGATGCCGGTCGGCCATAGGCCCGAAGATAATCTTTCCAACCACCCGCAGTATATACACGGCTGTAATTACAATCGATGCGATAGCTCCGAAAGTAAGTACGCGGTGCAGCAGGTCCGGTTCCTGAAATGCACCTACAAAAATGGTCATTTCGGCCACAAAACCGCTCAATCCGGGCAAACCCAACGAAGCCATACCGGCAATCACATAACTGACGCCTAAAAACGGCATTACCTTCATCAATCCGCCCATTTCGGTAACCAGCCGGGTGTGGGTACGGCCGTATATCATCCCGATCAGGGCAAAAAACAGGGCGGTCATCAGACCATGCGAGACCATCTGAAGAATAGCTCCGGTGGTGGATGTTTCATTACCCATCAGGATGGCAAACAGCACCAGGCCGCAATGGCTCACCGACGAATAGGCATTGATGTATTTCAAGTCGGTTTGATGAATGGCTCCGAAAGCCCCGTATACCACGCTGATGCCGGTAAGGATTAAAAATATCCAACTCATTTCGCCGGCAGCTTCGGGCATCAGATACATCGCTACCCTGAAGGCTCCGTAACCTCCCAGTTTCATCAACACTCCGGCATGCAGCATCGATACTGCTGTGGGAGCCGAGGCATGCCCGTCGGGCGACCAGGTATGAAATGGGAAAAGGGCACCCAACACACCGAATCCCATAAATGTAAGCGGAAAGAAATAGCGCTGGAGCTCTATCGGAATCGTTAAGGCGGCCAGTTCGGTTATAGTAAGGGTGCTGGCTCCCGAACCATAATAAATGCCGAAAATCCCCACCAGCAGCAGGGCCGATCCGCCCATCAGCATCAGGGTGAGCTTCATGGCCGAATATTCTTTTTTGCCGGTCCCCCACACACCGATAAGCAAATACATCGGAATCAGGGCAATCTCGTAGAACATGAACATGGTAAACAAATTGGTGCTGATAAAAAAGCCGAATACACCAATGGCCAGTAAACTGAACCACAGGAAAAATTCGCGGGGCAGGTGCTCCATCTTCCACGACGCAAATACGCCGGCGAACACGATGATGGCCGAAAGTAAAATCATGGCCACGGAGATTCCATCTACTCCTACCGAATAATTAATATGCAACGAAGGGTACCAGACCGTTTCGGCCGTAAACAACATTTCGCTCGTATTGCCCGACGATCGTTCGGCAAGGTACATCCAGACCAACCAACAGGCCAGCACCATCAGTAGGCTGGCGCCCGTTACCGCTACCGCCCGAATCTGACGCATCGTACGAGCCGGAAATAAACCGGCCAGCATCAGCAAGGGTACCACTACAAATAAGGATAAGAAGTTCATATCGAATGTGTTGATATTATACTACAAAAAGCAGAATGCCTGCAATTGCCAGGGTAGCAAACAGAAATACCCAGGCATATTGCTGGATATGTCCCGATTGTATTCCTTTGATCCGAACCGAAACCCGGTTGCTGACCGTAGCCAGCAGGTTCATAAATCCGTCGACGATATGCCGGTCGAACCAGGCCAACGGTCGTGAAATGGAATTGAATACCACTTTTTTGGTCAGAAAGAGGTATATTTCGTCGATATAGAAACGATGGGTTGCCGCTTCGTGAAGTCCTGCGAACTTCAGCTTTAACCGGGCCGGCTTGTCGTTGTTCCGGCGATAAAGCACCGTGGCAAGCCCTATGCCTGCAAGTGCGATCAGAATACTGCTAGCTGCCACTTGCCAATCGAGTGAGATGGTGTATAATCCGCGATCGCTGGTTACAAACCGCCCGAACGGAATAAAACCGGCCACCAGGGTTATGAGTGCTAACACGATGAGCGGCAGGGTCATCAGCGCCGGCGATTCGTGAACCGGATGCTCCGCATGCCGGCTGGTGGGCGGCTTGTCGTTCCAGAAAATATTGTAATACAGGCGAAACATATAAAAGGCGGTAAGTCCGGCAATGCCGCTGAGGATCCAGCCTACCGGCGGACTGAAATGGAAGGCTGCGGCCAGTATCTCGTCTTTGCTGAAAAAACCCGAAAAAGGCGGAATACCCGCAATGGCCAGGCAGGCCACCAGAAAAGTCAGATGCGTGACGGGCATGCGTTTTCGGAGTTGACCCATATCGTCCATCGAATTACTGTGTACGGCATGGATCACCGAACCTGCTCCTAAAAAGAGGAGAGCTTTGAACATGGCATGGGTAAACAGGTGAAATAAGGAGGCCATGTAACCCAATCCTTCGTGGGCTCCGTAACCCGATACTCCCAGCCCCACCATCATAAATCCGATTTGGGAGATGGTCGAAAATGCCAGTACCCGCTTGATGTCGGTCTGAACACAGGCTATAACCGCCGAAAACAGAGCCGTAAATAATCCGGTATAAGCAATACCGTGAAGCACTTCGGGAGTTTGAACCGCATACACCGGGAAAAGGCGGGCTACCAGGTAAACACCTGCCACTACCATGGTGGCAGCATGGATAAGGGCCGATACCGGAGTGGGACCTTCCATTGCATCGGGCAGCCAGATGTGAAGCGGGAAAAGAGCCGATTTACCGGCACCGCCGATAAATATCAGCGCCATCGCCCAGCTGAGTACCGACCCGCCCATAAAAGTGAGACTGCCGATGGTTCCGAACATGCGACCGTCGCCCGAAGTCAGCGCAGTAAAGTCGAAGGTTTGTGTGTAATACGACAACAGTAAAATGCCGGCCAGGAAAAACAAATCGGCAAACCGGGTCACTATAAACGCTTTCTTGGCGGCGGCCACTGCTGCCGGCCTGGTATAGTAAAAGCCGATGAGCAGGTACGACGATACGCCCACCAGCTCCCAGAATATATACATCTGAAAAATATTGGTAGCCACCACAAGACCCAGCATCGAAAAGGTGAACAACGACAGAAATGCATAATAGCGCTCAAATCCCCGTTCGCCCTTCATATACGAAAGACTGTACAGATGGACCATCAGCGAAACGGTAGTGACTACCACCAGCATCATCACCGAAATAGGATCGAGCAACAGGCCGAGTTTTACCTGTAGGGTGTCGGTGAATCGCAACCAGTTCAACTCAAAGGGAATAAACGCTTGATAGCTGCCATCCTGGAACCGGGTGGTGAAATATTCGTAGGCTGTAACATACGACAGCAAGGTGATAACAGCTATCGCCACCGTACTTATGGTACCGGCTACCCGGGCTTTCCAGCGGGTATCCATCAGCCCCGTAACCAAAAAGTTGAGCAGCGGAAGCAGAAGAATTACAAGAGCGTACTGCATGGGTTATTCTTTTAGGGTGCTGATACTGTTGACTTTTACACTCTGCAGATTGCGGTAGGCATTGATGAAAATGGCAATGGCTACCGCTGTTTCGCACGCCGCAATGGCAATGGTAAACAAAGCAAAAAAGAATCCTTCCGAATGTTCGGGATAAAGATAGCGATTGATGGCTGCAAAATTCAGATCGGCCGCATTCAGCATCAGCTCGACCGAAATAAGCATCAGCAACACACTTCGACGCACCAAAAAACCGTAAACACCGGCAAAAAACATGATCAGGCTCACCAGTATATACGCTTCGAGCGGAATATAGGCCTGACTGGCTGTAAGTATTGATTCCCCCATGGTTGATTATTTTTTTAAGTTATCGTTTGCGTGCTACCGTAATTGCTCCTACCACGCAGGCCAGCAGCAATACGCTGAGCGTTTCGAAAGCAAGCAGGTAATTGTATTTTTCGGTGCCCAGCATCACATGTCCCAGTTGCTGAGGATTCAGATCGGCTATAGGCCCGAGTGTTGCCACCCTGCGTATGTTATAATACACAACATGTGCACTCAGGGCAATACCTCCCACCGCAGTCAGTGCAGCGATTATCTTGCTTACCGGCAGTTTGGTGGTTTCGTAATCGATGGGCTTGTTGGTAAGGAAAATAGCAAAAATGAACAAGATCATAATGCCGCCTGCATACACCGCTACCTGTACACCGAACAGGTAATAATATCCGAGCAATAAATAAAGTCCGGCAGTAGCCAGAAACACAAACAACAGGTAAACCGTCGACCGGATTACATGCTTCGAATTAACCGCCATTACCGAAAAAAAGGCAATGACCAGGCTTAAAATGATAAAAACTACTTGTTGTGCCATACAGCTATCGTATGAAAAAGTTAAACAGTCCCTGCCGAAGGTTCGGGCTGTCCGATCGGTTTCTTTTTCTCTCTTAGTCCGGACCCCTCGCGGTTCAATACCTGCTTGAGTTTATTCCGGTCGAAAACCGCGTTTTCGAAGTTGTTGTCGAACCGGATCGCATCCGAAGGACAGGTGAGTACGCATAAATTACAAAAGGTACACATTCCTAAATCCCAATGATAGGTGTCGAGTATTTTTTTCTTCTTCCCGTCTTCGGTTTCGATGGTTTTCGAAATTACCTGTATCGTGCCGTTCGGACAATTCATTTCGCAAACCCCGCAGGCAGTGCAGGCATGTTCGTTGTTGTCGTCGTGGGGCATTACCAGCTCGCACCGGTAGCGGTCCGAGATTACCAGCGTCTCCCGGTTTTCGGGATATTGTCGGGTTACTTTCTTTGTCCATAATTCTTTCCAGGTAACCGACATCCCCAGCATAAGAGACCATATCCCTCTGAAAAAATCTGAAAAATAACGTGCTATAGCGTTCATTCAAGTGTACATTATAATGTTAAAACCATCCCGGAAACAAATCGTGCAGCGTGAATCCGTACAATACCAGGAATACCATCAGGATGATATTGCCCAGGTTGATGGGGAGCAGGTATTTCCATTCCAGGTTGAGCAGCTGGTCGATGCGCAGGCGTGGGAACGACCACCTTACCCATAAACTTAAAAAGATAAGAACGAATGTTTTGGCAGCGAACCAGAGATAAGAGGGGATAGCGTCCATTACGGAGTTGAATCCCTCCCATCCGGGGATCTGTACGGGTAGGTAACCTCCCAGGAAAACGGTGGTTGCAATAGCTGCCACAATAAACATATTCAGGTATTCGGCCAGGTAATAAAAACCGAACTGTAAACCGGAGTACTCGGTATGGTACCCTGCTGTCAGTTCCGATTCGGCTTCGGGTAAATCGAAAGGTCCGCGGTTGGTTTCGGCATGCCCCGAGATCAGAAAAATTACAAAGGCTACCCCCGATGCAATATGTCCGTTGAAAATGTTCCAGCAATATTGTTGTTTCTCGATGATTTCCGAAAATTGCATGGTGCCGGCCAGTACTACCATGGTCATCAGCGCAAATCCGGCCGAAAGTTCGTAACTGATAAACTGCGCCCCGCTTCGCATCGCTCCGATCATCGCGTATTTGTTGTTGCTCGACCATCCGGCCAGCAGTACGCCGATAATGCCGATCGACGACACGGCGGTAAAATACAGCACCCCGATGTTGAAATCAACCACATGCAATCCTTTGCCGAAGGGGATGGCTCCAAATGCCAGGAAGGAAGCTACAATCATGAAAAACGGCGCCGAATAAAATAATACATGATCGGATTTGTTGATCCGGATAATTTCTTTCAGCAGGATTTTTATAAAATCGGCAAAACTTTGCAGTATTCCCCATTTACCGACACGATTCGGACCAAAGCGCGCCTGAAAGAAACCGGTGATTTTTCGCTCGATATAAATTAAACTAAGAGCCAGCAGCGCATATAAAACAATCAGTCCTATGCCCACCAGCACCAGTTCGATTAGCACCACACCAGAGCCGGGCAGCGAGGCCCGCAACGATGCGTCGATCCAGCGGGTAATACGGGTAAGTTCAAGAGCGTGCGATATAGCAAGTACCATACGATTTACTGGTGTTTAAAGGTTGATGGTTTATCGGTCGATATCAGGAATCACATAATCCATCGATCCGCCGATGCCTATAAAATCGGAAATCTTCTCGTTTTTACAAATTAACGGTATGGCCGAAACCAGCGAAAGCGAAGGAGAGCGGAATTTAACCCGGTAGGGGAACTTGTCGCCCCGGCTCTCGATAAAAACGCCGAACTCACCGCGGGCTGCTTCCACCCTCGAAAAAAATTCGCCTTCCGGTAAACGAATGACGGCCTTTGTTTTTGCACAAATTTCGCCCCCGGGTATCGAATCAATCAGTTGTTCGATGATGTGAAGCGATTGTTCGATTTCATCCAGCCGGTTGCGGTACCGGGCATACGAATCGCATTCGTAACGGATCACTTCGTCAAATTCAACCTGGTCGTACAGAGCATAAGGCATGTGTTTGCGTATGTCGCACGACCAGCCCGATCCGCGCCCTGAAGGTCCGGTGACGCCATGCGAAACGGCATCTTCTTTTTTAAGCAACCCCACATTGATCATGCGTCCGAGGGCAATCACATTGTGTGAGAAAAACCGGTTGTATTCCTTGAGTTGCTTGCGCATGTACACGATAAATGCAGTCACGTCCTGCCGGAAACCGGGGTAAAGGTCGAACATTACTCCACCCACCACATTCTGATTGATAATGAGTCTTCCTCCACAGGTTTTTTCAAAAATATCGAGCAGGATTTCACGTTCTCTCATCCCGTAAATAAAGGCGGTGACGGCTCCCAAATCGTTGGTATGGGTGGCCCAGGCCAGTAAATGAGAACTGATCCGGTTCAGTTCGTCCATAATGGTGCGGATGTATTGAGCCCGCAACGGAACTTCGATTCCGGCAGCATTTTCAATACACATACACAAACCATGGCGGTTGATATTGGCCGAAAGATAATCGAGCCGGTCGGTAAGATGCAACATCTGCGGATACATCATGCTTTCGCTCAGCTTTTCAATCCCCCGGTGAATATAACCGCTGTGTACATCGATTTTTTTCACCACTTCGCCGTCGAGCGAGGTCCTGAAGTGCATCACTCCGTGCGTGGAAGGATGCTGCGGACCGATATTGATGATGTAATCGTCGTCTTCAAATACATTCCCCACCTCTTCCACCAGGCTTCCATCTTCCAGTTCCCTGATTCGCGGGGCTTTGTCGATAATGTCGTGACTCTCGAGCGATACCGGATTCAGGTGAGGGTCGGGATTGTAATCTTTACGCAAAGGATAACCCACCCAACCGACGTTGAGCAGAAATTTTCGCATGTCGGGATTGTTGATGAATCGGATGCCCAACAGTGCATACACTTCCCTTTCGTTGAAATGTGCCGTTTCGTAAAGGTCGGCGACCGAATACAACAATGGATTGTCGCGATCGGAGGTACCTGTTTTCAGCACTATCTCCTTCGATAAATCGCCGGAATTGCACAACAGGTAATTCACGCCCAGTTCATCGCCCCGATCGACTCCGGTAAGCTGTACCAGAAAATCGAACGGTAGTTCGCTGTTGGTGCGTAATGTACTGGCCAGAAGGTGAAGCTTTTGAGGATCAACGGTAATGGTCAGCTTTTGTTTTTCTTCGATAAGCGCCCCGGGCACTGTATCCAAAACAAGCTTTTTAATGGTTTCCATTCGTGTCGTTTGACAAGGATGGGCAATTCGTCTGTTAACGTTTACGTTCCTGATTGCCCAGAAATTGTTCTACTTTTACTTTTCGTTGCAATTGCATTAGTCCATAGAATAGCGATTCGGGTCGGGGCGGACAGCCGGGCACAAATACATCCACCGGCATAATTTTGTCGATGCCTTGTACTACATGATACGAATTTACAAACGGTCCGCCCGATATGGTACAGGCTCCCATCGCCAGTACGTATTTAGGTTCTGCCATCTGATCGTATACGCGGCGGAGCAGAGGGGCCATTTTGTGCACAATGGTCCCGGCCACGATCATCAGATCGGCCTGCCGGGGGCTGTTACGCGTTACCTCCATCCCGAAGCGGGCGATGTCGTGGTGAGCGGCTGCGGCCGACATAAATTCGATGCCACAGCAACTGGTGGCAAAAATCAAGGGCCACAACGAATTGGATCGTCCCCAGTTGATGATTTCGTCGAGTTTCCCCAATACCACATTTACCCCGTTTGCCTGCAGTTCCTGAAGGTATTTTTCGAGTGTCTCGTTGTCGTTGAATTCCTCGTACGGGATATTCTTGATTTTCACATCTTTTATTTCCATTGCAACACTCCTTTCCGCCAGGCATAGGCCAGCCCTAAGGCCAGAATTACGATGAAGAACAAGATACTGTAAAATCCCGGATGCCCCAGATCGCGCACGATAGTGGCCCAGGGAAACAAAAATACAGTCTCGACATCGAACATGAGATACAGGATGGCGTACAAATAATATCCGGGCTTGAATTGCATCCAGGATGTGCCATGCGTAGGAATACCACACTCGTAGGGTTCGCCTTTTTGAAGATTGAACGATCGGGGGGCTAAAAGTAGTGCTAAACCGAGTCCTGCAACTACTAAAACTATACCGGCCAGAAATACGACCAGAAAGAGAGAAAGATTGTTCATATTTTTCTACGAGTTTGGTTCGAGAAAAAAATCGTGCAAAAGAACTACTTTTTTTTGATATAATGATGATTTTAGGTTTATTTAATAAATGCTACCTGGAAGAAGTAATTCTATCTTCCTGATTTCTGCTGAATAATAAGGACTTAACGGTTTCTTCCCGGAAGTTGATCGGTTTTCCGGACCGTTGGCGGTTGCAAGCAGTGGTAGTCTGCCGCAACTAAGTAGACCGGCAGTAAACAGGCTAAACCGATTCTGAGTGATTTTGTATGGTGGTGAAGTTATGTTGTGTGGACACACAAAGTGGGTGTTTTTTATTCAGCGGTGAAAAATAAGTGCGGATTTATCAATGAAAATGTACGTTTATACACTGTGCCGATCGGTTGATTGTTCTTTCTTTGTGCTTGTAAATTTCAACGAATGCACATGAAGAAGAATTTAGTTTTGCTGCTGATGCTTACGCTGCTGGTGCAGCTCGGCGCCGCCCCTGTATTCAAGGGCAATGTCCGTACGAAATATAATTTTAATCCGCAGTGGAAGATGCACGTGGGCGACGACCCCGGCACCTCGGCTGCATTTTCCGATCCCCGGTTCAACGATTCCGGCTGGAAGCAGGTGGATTTGCCCCGTGCATTTAATGAAGATGAAGCATTTCAGGTGGCGATCGACGAGCATACCGATACCATTATCTGGTACCGTAAGCACTTCCGGTTGCCGCGGGAAGCCCGTGGGCAGAAGATTTTCCTGGAATTTGAAGGGATCCGTTTCGGGGGCGAATTTTGGGTAAATGGCAAGCTGGTGGGCGGACACGATAATGGGGTGATGGCTTTTGGATTGGATATTACCGAATTTGTTGATTACAGCGGTCCGAATGTCGTGGCTGCCCGCATCGATAATTCGTGGCGCTACCGCGAGCGGGCCACCAATTCGACTTTCCAGTGGAACGACCGTAATTTCAACGCCAATTACGGAGGGATTCCGAAAAATGTATTGTTGCATGTTACTCCGAAAGTGTACCAGACTTTGCCGTTGTTCAGCAACCTGGGCACTACCGGTACCTATATTTATGCGCGCGAAATCAATATCTCGAAAAAAAGTGCTGCTGTTTATGCCGAATCGGAAGTTAAGAATGAATCGGGTAGCGAGCAAACAGTGGCCTTTAAGGTGATGATAGAGGATGCGGAGGGTAAGCCGGTGAAAACCATCGAAGGACCCTCGAAAAGTCTGAAAGCCGGTGAAACAACGGTATTGAAAGCCGGAGCGGTAGTCGAAAACCTTCATTTCTGGAGCTGGGGCTATGGCTATCTCTACGACGTGTACACGGTATTGTATGTCGACGGTATTGCTTCGGATGTGGTGAAAACGCGCACCGGATTCCGAAAAACGGCTTTCCGCAACGGGATGGTGTGGATCAACGACCGGGTGTTGCAGATGAAAGGGTATGCGCAACGTACCAGCAACGAATGGCCGGCGGTGGGGATGTCGGTTCCGGCCTGGCTGAGCGACTTCAGCAACAATCTGATTGTGGAGGGCAATGGCAACCTGGTTCGCTGGATGCACGTTACGCCCTGGAAGCAGGATGTGGAATCGTGCGACCGTGTGGGATTGATTCAGGCCATGCCGGCGGGTGATGCCGAACGGGATGTGACGGGCCGCCGGTGGGAGCAGCGCGTGGAACTGATGCGCGATGCCATTATTTACAACCGCAACAATCCGAGTATCGTGTTTTACGAAAGTGGCAACGAGAGTATCAGCGAGGATCATATGGCCGAAATGGTGGCTGTGCGCGACCTCTACGATCCGTATGGAGGCAGGGCGATGGGTTCGCGTGAAATGCTCGACAGTAAAATTGCCGAATGGGGAGGCGAAATGCTCTACATCAACAAAAGTGCGAAACATCCGATGTGGGCCACCGAATACCTGCGCGATGAGGCGTTGCGGAAGTACTGGGACGAAAGCTCGTATCCCTGGCATAAAAACGGAGAAGGATCGAAATACTACCGCTCTACGGTGTCCAACGAGCTGGTTCAGCGGCCCGATGCTTCGGCCTACAACCGCAATCAGAATACTTTTTTTGTAGAAACCATCGTGCGGTGGTACGATTATTTCCGGGTTCGTCCCGGTACCGGCAAGCGGGTAAGCTCCGGTGGTGCCAACATCATTTTCTCCGATTCGAACACCCATTTCCGGGGGGCCGAAAACTACCGCCGCAGCGGGGAAGTCGACCCGATGCGTATCCCCAAGGATGCGTTCTATGCCCATCAGGTGATGTGGAACGGCTGGGTGGATATTGAACGGCACGGCACCTATATCTGCGGGCACTGGCAACAGCCTGCCAAGGCGCCGGTGGCGGGAGCTGCTCCCGAATCTCTGGCTACCAGGCAGGTACTGGTGGTTTCCACCGGCGAAAAAGTGGAATTGCTCGTCAACGGTCGCTCGCAGGGCTTCGGTCGCCGCGATTACCACTTCCTGTATACCTTCGATGATGTGAAGTTTGAAGCCGGAACGGTGGAGGCGGTTAGCTACGATGCTGATGGAAACGAACTGAGCCGTACTAAAAAGGAAACAGCCGGCAAGCCCGAGCGTATCACCCTGAAGCTGATGCAGGCTCCCGATGGGTTCAAAGCCGATGGAGCCGATCTGGTGATGGTGGAGATTGAAGTGACAGATGCTGCCGGTCGCCGGTGTCCGCTGGCCAACAACGCGATCAGCTTCGACCTGAAAGGCGAAGCCGAATGGCGCGGCGGAATCGCGCAGGGTAAGGAAGGCAACTTCATCCTGGATAAAATATTACCGGTCGAAGCCGGAATCAACCGGGTACTGATCCGTTCTACCCGTAAGGCCGGACAGATTAGCCTGACAGCGAAATCGGAAGGATTGCAGCCGGCTTCGCTTTCGTTTAGTTCGAAGCCCATGAAGGTGAAAGACGGGTTGTCGAACTATATTTCCGGCGATTGCCAGCCCGCTCGTTTATCCCGTGGTGCAACTCCGGGGAGCCCTTCCTTTACCGTAAAACGCGTTCCGGTTCAAGTGGTGGCAGCCACCTCCGGCAGTGGCGAAGATTCGGTCCATCTGAGCTGGGACGACAATGAACTTACAGCTTGGGGAAACGACGGGGCGATGAGTTCTGCCTGGATTCGCTACGAACTCGAACGCGATGCAACGCTCAACGAAATAGAACTGAAAATGTCGAATTGGCGCAACAGGAGTTATCCGATCCGGATTTATGTCGACAATGAGGTGGTGTACGAAGGGGCTACCTTGCAAAGTCTGGGCTACGTTGCTCTGCCGCTTAAGCCGGTTAAAGGCCGCTTTGTCACAATTCAGCTCACCGGCCGTAACATTGAAGCCGATGCGTTCGGAGGGATCGTGGAAGTAACCGGGCAAAAAGAAATCGAGACTCCGGCTGCCACTGCCCGCGGGCAACTCCGTATCGTGGAAGCGGAGTTTTACGAACAGTTGAAAGTCGATTAATCTCCACTATTTCAGGGTGCTTGTATTACTTATAGGGTTGATAATAAGTACTGTTTTTCGTAGGCATATTTCCTTACGACGAGCTTCCGATACCGGATTGGCAAATTAATAAGAGTGGCAGGTTTATTTTTTTGAAATATTTTTCGAATCAGATGCAATAATTTTATATTTTTGCGAGAACTAAAATGCTACTGATGAGAAAATTTATTATTAACCTTGGATTACTGTGTTTGGTGTTGGCTATAACTGGTTGTAGTAAAAAACAAAATAAAATTACAACCCGCCACCTAATGAGTTTGGACAGTTTGTTGGACGAACACCCGCAATTGGTTTTGGACAGGTTGGCTGAAACCGCAACTAAAAGACAATCGCGTTTTAACTCTGCTTATTCTGCTTTGCTTCAAACGATTGCACAAGATAAAACAGGCTTTCATTTCCCATCGGACAGTATAATTCAAAACGCTGTTGATGTGCTGTCGCATTACCAAAAGGAATACGCCGAGCTATATGCCCGCTCATTGCTCTATAAAGGAATTGTACGTTATAGAATGGGGGTAACGGATAGCACGGCGTACGTGCCCATAAAAATAGCTGCACATGTGCTGGAGAACGCTAAACTTAAGAATTTGAAAAGCGCTTTGTACTGCTACTATTATTTAGGGACTCTTTTTTTTGAAAATGAACACTCCAGACAAAGCATAGAGTACTTGAAAAAATCAATTCAAGTCGCTCAGCAGTTAGGGTATAGAAACGATCTTTTTAATTCTTGTAGAGATTTAGCCTGGAGTTATATGCAAAATAATGATTGGGACAATACAAAACTATGTATTGATACTTTAACAAGGTTTCAGAATTTGTCTGCAACAGAACGTCTTGACATTAATCTTATTGAATCTAGTTATTATGAGTCAGTAGGTAAACCGGAAAAAGCTCTGTTTATCAATATGCAACTTCTGGCCGATACATTATATCTGAAAGGAGGAGAATTAAGTGAAATTTATTACAAATTGTCTGGAAATTACAGGCAATTGCAATTCAAAACTCAATCTCTCCTTTATGCAGAAAAGGCGGTAGAAAATATTAATGACACTACGAAGTTTTATAATTATTATTATTATTATCAAAACATCTCGGAAATAGCGGCAAGTTTAAAACAATGGGAGAAAAGTTTAATTGCGTTAACAAAAGCATACCAGTTAAAGAGCAAACTGATTGAAAGCAATTTGAAAGCCAGCCTTCTTGAATTGGAAAAAAAATACGATTTGAATCAAATTGAAATTAAAGCACGTCGCTATAAAACTCAAATATATTTGTACATAGGCGTTATTGTTTTGCTTTTTTTACTTATTTGTAGCGGACTTATCTTAAGAAGACAATTTAAAATACGTAAAGAAGCAGAAGTAAGGTTCGCAAAAAGTGAAAAGCAAAGAATAGAAATAGAATATCAAAAAACAATTTTAAATAAAGAACGCTTAGAAAATGAGTTGAAGCAAAAGAACTTTTTATTGCCTATTTATCGGCAAATATCCGAGAGAAATGAAATGGTGAAAAAAGTATTGGAGGAACTTAAAATGAATCCATACCTTGAAAAAAATGAATTATTATTAAGGAAAATCGAAAGTACACATAAAGATTTTATTCAATTTTCCAAAATAGATCCGACGATGTTTTTTTCTGAAAAAGATTTTTTTGAATTTACCGATTTAGAGTATCATAGTCGACTGGAATTGTTGAATTCCAGTGATAAAATTATGTTAATCTTTGCCCGATTTAAGTTGGATAATAATCAAATTGCTATTTTATTAAATACCACTGAAGATTCGGTAAGAAGTAGAAAATCAAAATTGAGAAAGAAACTACTCGATAATAATATTGTGTTAAAACAGATCCATTTATAAGGGTAAGAGTTTATTTCTTCTAAGATCTGCTGGATCCGACTTGCTTGTTAACACAAGGGTAATCGGGTAATAATGCCCCGAAACTTTAATTTTATAATTCAGTTGTAATCAGTGTTTTGTGTTGGTTATTAGCGAAACTTTTTATTTATTTAGGCTGAATTATTGTGTAAATATTTTATTTAAAATATATTTGTCCCGAAATTTTAATTTAACAGCCATGAGAAAAAGTATTGTTTTATTATTGAGTCTATTGCAGAAGGTGGTCTTTCTAAATTTTTTAGTAGCAGGTAATATTAACAGTAGTTCATAAATCACATTAAAGACAAAGACTATTGATGGAACTATTAAAGTGCCGGCTCAGAATCCAGTCTCTTTTAATGCTTATCTTTCCGGTAGTATTTTAAATATTCCGGCAGTGAATTACTCTTCTGCAGTTCAAATCGAAATTACCGGAGCTACCGTATTTAATCAGTTTTTTAACTTTGGAACTTCAGATACTGCATTTAGAGAGTTAAGCATGTTACCTGACGGTGAATGTCGAATAAGAGTTATCACCGAGGGTAAGGGTGTTTTCGTGGGGTGTTTTTCAGCTGGATAATAGTTTGAGATTAAATAATCAGAATGTTATATCTCCGTATTTTCAGATGGCTGTACAGAATGTAATAATAGTTAACCTGCTGTATTCGAATTATTTAACTCCAAATAGGACCTGTTATTGTAATTGAGTATGATGCAAATCAATCTATTGATCTATAGTTCTGTTAGCAAACGAATTTTATCGATACTAACGGAGTTAAAGCGAAAGATCCGGTTATTCCTTTTTTTGCTTATCAGTCTTTGTTCATGCATCTCCAATGAACTGGAACATTCATTAATCATTTCCGGCACTAACCGCACCGAACTGGAAAAGGTTTTAGAGCATTACAAAGGCAAGGATATGTTGAAATATAAGGCAGCGTGCTATCTTATTGAAAATATGCAGTATCATTTTAGTACAAAGCTGGTTGAGAGCTACGATCCGTTGATTGACACGTTGGCTTTTCGGGCTGATTCTATTTATTATTCGTTAGTGTCGGAACTTCCCGATAGCCTGCTATCGACAAAAAGCCTGATGGATAGCTTGCGTGTGCGCGATACTCCGTTTCGTGAAATGGTTCAGTCGTTGGTTTTTAAACAGCCGGTTGTTCGCACAGAGTTTGTCAACGACCTACAACGGTTGGATGCTGGTTTTCTGATTGCGCACATCGATCATGCCTTTTTACAATGGGAGCAGTCGTCGTTGTGTAGAGCTCTGGATTTTGAAACTTTTTGCGAATACCTGCTGCCCTATCGTTCGTTACAGTACTACCCAATAGCCGAGTCGGGGGCCGATCTTGCACGGTTGCTGTCGAAGTATGTTACTACTGCAGAGGAAGTGTCGCTTACGACAGCTATCGAGCGCTATAACACCGCAGTATCGCGCCTTCACTGGTTTATGGGGCAGTATCCGTTCGACGATTACATAGGCATGAAGGAGTTGTTTTTCAGGGGCTTCCACGATTGTGTGGAAATTGCACACTATGGCACGGTAGGACTCCGGGCGTGTGGGGTTCCGGTAGCGATCGAGTTTAACTCTGCTTACCGTTCGTTGGAGGGTCGTCATTTTCACTGTTCTGTATTGGATTCGTTGGGGCGTTCGTTGACGTTTTCGCCGGAGTCGGAAACTCCGGTGTTACGCAATAAAAAATTTGCTGATGATGGCGTTATGAATATTTATAGGCAAACCTTTGCAGCTCAACACTCTGCACCTTTTTTTATTCGAAACAGGGATGAATTTGTCCCGGAGCCGCTCAACAGTCCGTGTATTATTGATGTAAGTGCTGAGATAGTTAATACGGTAGAAATTTCACTCGATTGCCGGATTCCATCTGATAACCGGCTGGTGTATCTTGCAACCTTTAGCAGAGGGGCTAATGGGCTAATTCCTGTAACCTGGGCAAAGGTTAACCGGCTTAGAAAGCAGGCTGTATTTAAAACAGTTATCCCCGATCGTATTTATTTTCCGGTGTATTATCAGGGTTCTGAGCCGGTGAGTTTCGGAAATGCATTTATGGTACGTCCGGATAGTACGAATCGCAAAGGCTATACCCTGGAGGAGTACGGAGTAAATGAAAAGCTCATTGAGTTTCCGATTTCATTGTTACGAAAGTATCCACAAAAACCGACTATGAAGAAAGTGGCCGACGATCTGGTAGGCTGTGTGGTACTGGGCTCCAACGATGCAAAGTTCGCAACCTGCGATACCTTAGCAATACTTTCAAAACCGCCTGTTCCGTACTATCAGGACCTGGAGTTGAACAACACGACACCGTATCGTTTTTACCGGATTAAAACTACGGATCAATCGCCTCATGCTAATTTCTCGGAGGTTGAGTTCCTGACCAAACGCAAGTATGGTTATCCCAACATAACCACCGCCACTCCATTGCCTTTATCTGGTTTGCAATCATCCATCTCATCGAACGATGCGTTGGTGCGCCTGCTCGACGATTCGTTGAACAACATCAGCTGGAAAGCAGAATACGATAAAAACGTGGAGACCGCACCCTCGGCTTATCCTACTATTGATTTCAAGTTGCCCGCAGCCCAGGTAGTGACTTGTGTGCGTTTCGTGCCCAGGAATGCAAATAATGGAATAGAGCCAGGGAATGTATATGTGCTTCGAAGCTGGAAGGCCGGGAGATGGGCTGAGGAGATCAGGGTAAAGGCACAAAACCACCAGATCCGGTTAAAAGGCTTAAAAACGAATCGTCTGTATTGGTTGCAGAATATCACCAAAGGCAAAGAGGAAATGCCGTTTGTAATAGACCAGGAAGGTCGGCAGCGTTTTGTGTATTTGGATAGTTGGTAAACAAGTATAAATTATAAAAATCAGTGTACAATGAATACAAGTTAAGATTTAGCAATCAACTAATTATGAGTTGAACAATAGTTCGGAGTTATCTTATTATTCAAAATGTTATTAATCACTAGTAATTTGATCCGTTAATACTAGCTGATTTATAAACAAAAAAGTTATGATAAAAAAAACAAATTAGGACTGTATATTTCATTGATGTTCTTCACAATAATTTTACCCTCGATTTTTATTTCTTGTGAAAATAAATATACAACTGAAGAAGCGAGAGACTACTCAACAATAACAAAAGAAGCCAGTGTTTTTAAAAATAAATTCATTGAGCAGATGCCTGTTATAAAATCACTTGTTGAAAATAGTCCACAAAAAATTGCAGCATCAGAGCAATTATGCTCGAATAGCGATTTATCTGCATTGTTAAGCGAAATGTCCGTGCATTCTTTAGCTATGTTGGAGTCTTATGGATTTGAATATGCTGATATCAAAATGTATGTTGATAGTATTGACGATCCACGTATTGCAGTAATTGGTATGGTGTTCTTGGCATTCCAAGAAAAAAGCCCCAATAAAAAAGGAGTTAGACTAAAAAGTTCATCTGAGAATGGAGAACAGGAGTTTTCATATGGACAAGTTATGGATTGCTTAGGTCGAGCATTTTTAGGTGTCAATGTCGCAGATTATATTTACGGCTCAGCAACCAAGTTTACACTGGCTACATCTTTGGGCATTGCAGGCAGAATAGCTTCTCGCACCTTAGGTGTTTTAGGTGCAGCAATTGCTGTAGCCGATTTTGGTGATTGTATGGGCTGGTATAACGTATGGTGATCCATGACTATGGATAAAAGAGTATCAATATTTTCATTTGTTTTTGTGATATTATCATATTATATTATCACCAAGCCATTATTTTTGTCTTTTGAAGATACGGGAGAATTGCTTTTATTTGTTATGCTAATTATATGTAGTATATATTTAATAATTCAAAGCACAATAGAACTTGTTAGTTTTAAAACGAAAATTTTTATACGTAATATAACAAACCTATTTTGTTTTATATCATCCTTGATGTTTTTGCTTGCATCAATTTATGCCGTTCTGTTCGTGTGATTTGCCATGCAAAAAATGATGAATGTATATTAGCTCGTAATAACCGAGTAATTTAATTTGTAATAGATCAGGAATGTCAGCAGCGTTTTGTGTTAAATTCGATTTCATACTTTTTGATGCATGTTTGATGGGAGTTGTTGAAACGGCATACGAATTAAGAAATAATACGAATTATATCCTGAGTCCATCTACAGAAACAATAGCTGATGGATTCCCTTATGATCTGATAATTATGGAACTCTTAAAGATTGATTATCAGGTAACAAGAGTAGCATGGTCGTATCATACTCCTAGATTTGCGGAGATGTTTGATATTGTTGCTTATTGTGGCCTGAGTTGCTATATAGCATATCCTAGTTCCTTATTTTATCCCAAAGTAATTCTAATTCCCGTAGTTGTTGTATACGGAATAGTTACGTATCGACAGATGACTGATGAGCGATTATGGTACAAGATTGCCAATGAATCTTTAAGAGGGAAATCTGACCAAATGCTTCCTTACTACGATCGGTTGCATAAATCCTTAGAAAAGAATGAACTTTTTTTATACAATTATGCTGCGGAACTGAATGTTGTGGAAAGATATGAAAAAAGCATACAAATAGCTCTCGAATGTGAACAACGATTGGCTGATTATGATCTACAAATGCTGTTGGCAGAAAATTATATGTGTTTGTATAAGTATGAAGAGGCTGAGAAACACTATAAGAAAGCAGCTGCCATGTGTCCGGTTAGGTTCTTACCACTACAAAAACTTGTAGAAGTTTATGTGCAAACCGACAGAGCCCAAAAGGCTGCTTCACTTGCTCAATTAATAATTGACAAGGAAGTTAAGGTTCCGTCTGCATCAATAAGTTCAATAAAAAATCAAATGCAAGCTATAGTTCTAGAATTAATTTTACAATGAAAAACAGCTCCATTCTCCTCATGGTTATACTATTCAGTTTTGTGTTTAACGCACAAAGCCAGCAGCTTGCAAATCCAATCGACCATGCTTTGTTGAATATCTATTCGCAGTTATATGTCTATCCGCAGGAAAAAGTATATGTGCAAACCGATCGTCCGTATTATCTGACAGGTGAGAGGATGTTTTTTCGTGCATTTTTGCTACATGCTTCCACGCTTAAACCAAGTACATTGAGCCGTTATGTTTATGTTGAGCTCATTTCCCCGCTAGATACAGCAGTTCTTCGCACTAAAATTCGCATTGACGAGAGTAATTTGTTTTATGGTTCGCTATTGTTGCCAGAGTCACTCCCCGAAGGACACTACCGCTTACGCTCCTATACCCGCTATATGGAAAATATGGGGGAAGCTTATTTTTTCACCCGTCCTGTTTATATTGCCGACCCTAAATCGGCAGTTGTAGAGGTGGAAACTGAATTTGATTATAGTAGCAGGCGACAAGTTGGCGTTGCACTCTGCTTTAAAGACAAGCAACAATCTAGTCTGCGTGTACCGCAGCAGTTAGCGTATAAGTCGGGAAAAAGTTCAAAAACTAAGATAGCTAAACCCAATGAAAATGGTCGAATTAGCGTGAAGTATGATGTAGAGGATGCAAATCCCTCACGCTCACTACTCATCTCTTTTCAAGACACTACCCATAGTTTTAAGAAATATATACGAATACCTCACGAATCATCCTTTCCTGAGATCAACTTTTATCCCGAAGGCGGAAATTTAATTGCCGGGACTAACAACCGCATCGCATTTAAAGCCTTATTGCCAGGTGCAAGAACCGCCGAGGTAGAAGGATCGGTGTTTAACTCGAAGCATGAACTTCAAACCACTTTTTCGACCCTGCACGATGGTATGGGCTCGTTCGATTTGGAAGTAAAAGACGGCGAAAGCTATTATGCCAGCTGCCGGTATAATGGATTGTCCAACCAGTTTAAATTACCGGCACCACAATCCAAGGCCTTGAGCTTACAAGCGTTGTGGGACGGAGATAGTTTGTCGGTGTCAGTTCTTAGTGCTAACGAAATCGCAGCCGCAAAGTATTATTTATTGATTCATCACCAGGGGGTTCCCGTTTATTTACAGGAGTGGGATGGGACAATGCAACATCATAGGTTAGCAAAAAAACTGTTTAAGACAGGTGTTTCACATTTATTGCTTCTGACTGACAATTTTCACATCTTAAGTGAGCGGATGGTGTTTAATAATCTGCACGATGAGGCAACGATAACAGTCAATTTTACGAAAGACAACTACTCTCCCCGTGAACATGTTGTTTTTGATATCAGTTTACCGCAAGCAGCATCAGATACAGTGCCGGTTAGTTATGCTATAGCTATAACTGACGATAAGGATATTGAACTTGATACAACCACCAATATTGTGGCGGAGATACTGCTGCGTTCGGAGTTGGAAGGCACTATACATCATCCTGCGTGGTACTTTGGGAATGACAGAAAGGTACCGGAAGCAGCAGATTTGTTGATGCTGACACATGGTTGGCGGCGGTATTTTGTATCCGAAGCCTTACAGGCAAAGCTGGAGAAACCGCTTATCAGGCCGGAACGTTCGCAATCGTTCAGTGGGCTATTGAAACGACCAAACCAACGACCCTACAAAAAAGGGAAAGTACAACTCACTGCCATTGGATATGGTTTTTCGGAGGCAGTTGAAGCCGATCAAGATGGGCGATTTGAATTTAGCTATTTTGAATTTCCCGACAGCACGGCCTATCAGTTGCTGTCTTATGCGAACGAACGAACACAGGATGTAGAAATCCACGTAGATACAATCATGTATCCACCAAGTACGATTGCATTGCCTTTTAGAGAGCAAATTGCCGCTCTAGCCCGGGATAATACTCCCGATTTTTTGGAATTTGTAGAAAAAGCCAATCGGAAATATGTGATGGAAAACGGCATGCGACAAATTGATTTGCCCGAATTTACAGTAACGGCTAACAAGAAGTTAAAACGAATTGAAAATGATTTGCACTTGCCGGCACCCGATAGAGGTGTACCCTTTGAGGATATGAAGAATAATCCACCAAGAACTTTTGAAGATTTATTCTATCGTATTCCGGGAGTAAATGATGTTTCGGATGCTGGTATCAGAATGGGATCGGGTTATGCGTTAATTGTCTTAAATGGAATTGTAAGAGATTATTCAACGCTGATTGGAATGGTGGATATTGGTGAAATTGCTCAAGTGGATGTGTATATTGGTTATGGGATTACTTCGATTTGGCGCACATTTTCACCGGTATTTGTGATTACCACTTGGCCATCGAACACCTGGGGCAATCAAGCAGGTCCGGCGAAGAATGTAAAGACTGTTTTGCCTTTGGGTTATCAGAAACCCGTTGAGTTTTATGCTCCCAGGTACGATTCACCAGATGCTTTGACTGCTCCGAAGGCAGATTTACGAAGCACTATTTATTGGCAGCCGAATGTGCAAACAGAAAAAGACCTCAAAACTTCCATCGATTTTTATGCTGCCGATACTCCCACTACTTATTCAATTGTAATTGAAGGAATCGGGCCGGGAAGAAAGTTGATTTATTATAGAAAGAACGCAGCAATAAAAGTGGAGAAAAGCATACGATGAGCAGAGGAGAAAATTATGAGAAAACTAATTCAAATAATTGGTTCATTAGGTTGTCTGTATTTTGAGTATATGCAAATTACATATCCCAATGGGGTGATATATCAGTTCAATTGGATTTTAAATCATACTGTTGTAAGTCAATAATGAAATATATGAAAATAAAATTAATTGATTGGTTGATAATTTTAACCTCTTTGCTGCTCTGTGTGTTGCCATTTTATTTTAACTCTACAACCCAGTCGAAATTATTCTCATTTACCATAGCAATTGCAGTGTTAGGTTCTATTGTGGAAAATAAAGTCATTAGGAGGATAATTGCAATAGGATGTTTTTTGGTGTTGTTGGTAATTTATTTCTATTGGTATAGATAGGCAGATGAATTAGTTGAAATGTTAATACCTCTCCCGTTCTTTAGACAACTTTGATTCAATGAAAAGGTGTCTAAAGAATGAGAGTATTATTCTTAAATGGGCTATGATTATCAAAAAAAATGATTATTTTTAGGGCCAGATCCAGTGTTGTCTAAAAAATGTGTTTACACAAAATCAGTAACTTCATAAAATTAATTCCATGAAAACCTTGTTTATGTTATTTTGTTTTGTCTTCTTCATTGCTTGTACTGGCAAAGACAATTTGAAAACCAACGTTGACGAATTATATGCTGCGATTCCGGCGGATACACTCACAGAGTTAGTATCCATTTTCGGATTCCCCGATAGCACGCTTACAGCAAGCCAATTAGCAACTAAAAGGAAGATTAATGAGTTATTGGAGGAACACTTAACAGTGGAGAACAATCAATTTGTACTTCTTGCCGAACCAGAAGACTTTGAAAAAGCAGGTTTGTCGAAGTACTACTACATCATTTATAAAAAGAATTTTAAGGATACCAATAGGGCGATAGATTCTCTCGGGATTAAGAATCTGGATGAAAAATTTAAAAAAGGCTCTATCGAAAAAGGGTATACAATATTTTCCAACGAAGAAGAAAATTAAAATAAAAGAAGGATAGATGTTTGTACAGTTCCAAAAAACAGGTACTTTCAATAGTACTTTGGGTATGGGCTGTATACGACCTAAGGAAGTCTAGTATCGCAACTATCAGAAAACGACTTGTGATTCAGGCTACGGCTATAACGACTGAAAACACCAGGAAACTGAAACACCTTCGGCTTTACAACCGAAAAGAAACAAACTAAAACCATTAAATTCCATGCAACATAAAACGGTTTCTTATTTATTTCACAATTGCATTCGTGTTTATGTCATGCAGTTTAAGTGACAAAAAATTACTCAAACAGAATTCAAGCGCTTATTTAAGCATGACTCAATAGAACCTGTAAACTTAAACACGAATGATAAAGAAGCTAAAATACGAATCAGACCATTTCACGACAAGAAAATAAATTAGCTAACTGAAAAGCTACGGACCACATAGCCTTTGTCGTTAGGTTCTATCCTGGAAAATAAAGTTATTAGGAGGATTATTGCAATAGGATGCTTTTTTGTGCTGTTATTGCGGTAGTTCTATTTGTACTAGTTAAGCGGTATCGTAAATCGTATTTCGACTATCTTTCTGTTGACTACATTGTAGAACGAGCTCTTCCTAATGTTAACAAACGAATTGCTCGAAAACAAATTCTATACTTATTTATAATTGTAGGGTGTGGCAGTCGGGTTTATACTATTGCCCATTAACCGGTAAAAACGATAACAATCCACTGATTTGGTTAATCTGACTTACTTTTAAACTATTTTTCTCTATAAACTTGTACGGTTTTACAGTTTTAAATTCTTTCTTCTTACTTTCTTTGTAGCTGAAAAATAATTTAGTAAAATCATGAAGAAACACATAGGTTTGTTACTGTTGATTCTGGCTGTGTCGGCGCAGGCCGGTGAGGTGCGAATTACGCAATTGTTTAATTTCGGGTGGAAGTTCCACTATGGCGATATAAACGATGCGCAGGTTCCTGCTTTCGACGATACGGCATGGCGGGGGCTCGACCTGCCGCACGATTTTCAGTTCGAACAGCCCTGGGACGAGAAATCCAGTCCGGCGCGCGGGTTTAAACCTATGGGTGTGGGTTGGTACCGTAAAACCTTCAAAGCCGATGAGGCCTGGAAGGGCAGGCGGGTGTTGCTCGATGTGGAGGGGATCATGCTGATTGGCGATGTGTGGCTCAACGGTACGAAAGTAGGCAGCACCGATTATGGTTACTTAGGTTTTGAGACGGATATTTCGAAATACCTGAACTACGATGGCGATAATGTGCTGGCTGTTCGGGCTTCGACCGGAGAAACGGGAGGTTCGCGCTGGTATACCGGCGGTGGATTGTACCGCGATGTACATATTGTAGTGAAAAATCAGGTTGCCATTGCCCGTCACGGGGTGTTTGTTACGACTCCTCTTATTACCGACGCGATGGCTGAAGTGAGTGTGCAGGTGGATATTGAGGGATTTCGCGGTAAAGCCGACGACCTGGAAATCAAGGCTGAAATTTTTGGTCCCGACGGCCGTAAGGTGGCTGAAGTGAAAGACCTGGCCCCTAAACGGGCCAACCGCTGGATTGAGGAAGTGAAACTGCCGCTTACGAAGGTGGATCATCCGCAGCTGTGGTCGTGCGAAACGCCCAACCTGTATACGGCGGTGGTTACCCTTACCCTGGAGGGTAAGCCGGTGGATCGATTCACCGAAAAATTCGGGATCCGTACGATCGAATTCTCGAAAGAGTTTGGGTTTAAATTGAATGGCAAAAAAGTGTTTCTGAAAGGAATTTCGAACCATCACGATATGGGACCCGTGGGGGCTGCGGCCTACGATGCTGCGGCGGCACGCCAGATGGATGTGCTGAAAAAATTCGGCTATAATCATATTCGTACCTCGCACAATCCGTATTCGAAGGCCTTTCTGCGACTGGCCGACGAGAAAGGTTTTATTGTTGTTGACGAGCTGTACGATAAGTGGAGCAACCGGAGTTACTGGGGTGGTCGTAAACCCTGGACCGGGCTGTGGTTCGAGCATCTTACCGAGTGGATCAAACGCGACCGCAACCATCCGTCGGTGGTGCTGTGGTCGCTGGGCAACGAGTTGCAGATGCGCGAGGACCTGGCCGGATATCCTACCGGCGACTGGGGGGTGACTACCTATCGCATCATGGATGTGGTGGCCAAACGGCTCGATCCGACCCGTAAAACCACGGTGGCGATGTTCCCGGCCCGGGCGGGGGGGATCGGGAAAAACCATCCCGATTTTAACACGAAAATTATTCCGCCCGAACTCGCTACGGTTACCGATGTGTCGAGCTTCAACTACCGCTGGATGAATTATCCGAATTACCTCGAGCATGCTCCCGATATGATTATCTACCAGAGCGAAGCTACGACCAACGAGCTGGTGGCTCCGTTCTACGGGATGGATCGCGAGCGGATGGTGGGACTGGCGTACTGGGGTGCCATCGAATACTGGGGCGAATCGCATGGCTGGCCGCGCAAGGGCTGGAATTATTCGTTCTTCAACCATGCGCTGGAGCCGTTTCCGCAGGCTTATCTTATTAAAAGTATTTTTTCCGACGAACCGCTCGTGCATATCGGGGTAGTGGATAGCAAAACCGATACGCTCACCTGGAACGATATCGTGGTGGGTCTTCAGCCCGTCAGCTCGCACTGGAACCGCACTGCCGGCAAAAAATATTCGTTGTTTACCTACACCAATGCCGAAGAAGTGGAACTGCTGGTGAATGGCAAATCGGTCGGGGTAAAGAAGAATGATGCCACCGATGTGGATAAACGGAATATGGTGCTGTGGCAGAACGTGTCTTACGCACCGGGCCGCATCACTGCCATTGCCCGTACGAAAGGAAAGGAAGTAGCTCGTCATCAGCTGGAAACCACCGGTAAAGCGGTTGCATTGCGGATGGAGGTTGAAAACGCCGGTTGGAAGGCCGACGGGATGGACCTTCAGTATGTAAAAGTATATGCGGTGGATAGTAAGGGACGGGTGGTACCCGAAGCTGCCGGCGAAGTTGTATTCGATGTAGCGGGTGCCGGGCGCATCATCGCCGTGGCCAATGGCGATCATAGCAGCAACGACCTGTTCGATGGTAATAAACGACAGCTCCACAAGGGTTTTGCCATGGTGGTAATTCGTTCGCATCAACAGCCCGGCGAAGTAAAAGTAAAGGCGTCGGTGAAGGGATTGCGTCCTGCCGAAAAGAAAATGATAACTCAATAAGGTGTGAAAAAGATGGATGGGAAACGCCCCTGTGATTGCCCGGTGGGGTGGGCAGGGGAGTTCATCACTTCCGTTAAAAAAGTAAGGTATGAGATTGTTTAGTTTAATGGTGTTGGTGTCGATAGCGGGCTATACTGTCGCTCAAACGGGCGTGAAGGTATACCCGCTATCGGATACGACGCCTTATTCCGACTCGCGGGGCTATGGCTACGACCTGGCACCTGCTCCCGATGGCCGGAGCAATGCGGCGTTTTTTTACTCGGTACAGGTTCCCGACGGAAATTATAAAATAACCGTCAGGTTGGGTTCGGCCCGTAAAGCCGGACATACCACCGTCCGTGCCGAATCGCGCCGGTTGTATGTGGAGCCTGTCGGTACTAAAAAAGGCCAGTTTATTGAACAATCGTTTATCGTTCACAAACGCACCCCTGTTATCAACGATAAAGAAGTTGTTAAAATTAAAGCCCGTGAAAAGGAAACCTTCACATGGGACGATAAGCTCACCCTTGAATTCAATGGTGATGCGCCGGTATGCGAAAGTATCCGGGTAGAGCCGGCCGATTCTTCGGTGATTACGGTTTTTCTCTGCGGCAACAGCACGGTTACCGATCAGAGCCGTGAACCCTGGGCCAGTTGGGGGCAAATGATCCCGGCCTTTTTCACCGATCGGGTTTGTTTTGCCAACTATGCCGAAAGTGGCGAGAGTGCCAATACCTTTATCGCGGTCAACCGGCTGAAAAAAGCTCTGTCGATGCTGAAAAAAGGCGATTACCTGTTTATCGAATTCGGTCACAACGACATGAAACAGAAAGGTCCGGGGAAAGGAGCCTGGTATTCGTTTCTTACCAGTATTAAAACTTTTGTGGATGAGGCTCGCGACCGGGGGGCCATCCCGGTGTTGGTGACTCCCACGCAGCGTCGCCGGTTCGACGAAAACGGGCAAAACCAGAATACTCACGAGGAATACCCCGAGGTGATGCGCTGGCTGGCGAAAAAGGAAAACGTGGCGCTGATCGATCTCAACGAGATGACCCGTGTTCTGTTTAATGCCCTGGGCGTGGAAGAGTCGAAAAAAGCGCTGGTGCATTTCCCGGCCAATACTTTTCCGGGACAAACCGAAGCGCTGGCCGATAATACCCACTTCAGCACCTACGGAGCCTATCAGGTAGCTAAATGTGTGGTGACGGGCATGATGCTCGCTACCCCCGGACTCACCGGGCAGCTGAAGCCCGGTTTTGCCTACAATCCCTCGCAACCCGGGTCGCCCGAATTGTTCAGGTGGCACTTGTCGCCCATGTTCGACAGAATAAAACCCGATGGGGATTAAAAAATGAAGTTTAATTGTACAAATAGATACCGTATGAAGATGTTCTGCCTGATGGCGCTTTTATCAATTTCTCTGACGACGGCGGTTGCCAACGCCGATGTGTTTCCCGATGGTACGCCGGTTCCCGATTGGTTTCGCGATACCCGGCTCACCGATATCACGAAACTCGGTAAACTGTACCGCGTTACCGATTATGGAGTGATCGAGGATAGTACCGTGCTGCAAACCGGCCGACTGCAAGCCGTTATCGATAAAGCGGCAGCCGAAGGAGGTGGGGTGATTTCTATCCCTAAAGGAAATTTCCTGAGCGGAGCCTTGTTTTTCAAGCCCAATACTCACCTGCACCTCGAAGAAGGAGGAAGCTTGAAAGGAAGCGACGATATAAGCAATTTCCCTATCGTGATGACGCGCATGGAAGGACAAACGCTGAAGTATTTTGCCGCGTTGGTAAATGCCGATAAACTCGATGGATTTACCATTTCGGGGAAAGGCACTATCAATGGCAATGGCTTGCGCTACTGGAAAGCATTCTGGCTGCGCCGTACCTTCAATCCCCAATGTACCAACATGGACGAAATGCGCCCGCGGCTGGTGTATATCTCAAACAGTAAGAATGTGCAAATCAGTGGAGTGCACCTGAAGGATTCGCCTTTCTGGACCACTCATCTGTATAAATGCGAGCGGGTGAAAATGCTCGACCTGCGCATCACTTCACCGGGTAAACCGGTGAAAGCGCCGAGTACCGATGCCCTCGATATTGATGCCTGCCGTGATATTCTCGTGAAGAATTGTTATATGTCGGTCAACGACGATGCCATAGCCCTCAAAGGAGGAAAGGGTCCGCATGCCGATAAAGATCCTAACAATGGCGGTAATGCCAATATCATTATCGAAGATTGTGTGTTCGGGTTCTGCCACAGTGCCGTTACCTGTGGCAGCGAGTCGTTGCACAACCGCAATATCGTGTTCCGCAACTCAACCGTAACCGATGCGCAGCGCCTGTTATGGCTTAAAATGCGTCCCGATACGCCCCAAAACTACGAATACATAACTGTGGATAATATTAAAGGAAATGCCCGTAACTTTATTTATATCAAGCCCTGGACTCAGTTCTTCGACCTCAAAGGCGAAAAAGAGATCCGCCGTTCGGCCGCCGGACATATCCGCATGTCGAATATTCAGTTTGAATGCACCGAGTTGTTCAATATCGATAAGTCGGACCAGTATTCGCTCAATGCATTTACCTTTGAAAACCTCGATATTCAGGCAAAGAATAAACTGAGCATCAGCAAAGAGCAGATTCCCGGATTAAAAATACATAACGTAATAATCAACGGTAAAAAACCGTAACTTCAGGTTTTCGATCACCGGGTGTTCTGATCGAAAAGGTTCCCGTATTATTTGCTATATATTCTGCGAGGATGTCCATTGTCGGACATCCTCTTTTTGTAGCATTAAACAGGGTTATCATTGAGCGTTGGTGTATTTGTGATCGACACGCTGGCCGCCATTTTGTTTTTATTTTATTAATAATATTTAGCTTCTTGGGTTGTTTAAATGTAGGTATTTATCATATATTTGCACATAGAATCTTGTAGCTTAATTAGAGCATCAACGTGAGTATCAGAGTGTCAGGTTAAAGTCCGACCAAGATTCATATTTGTTTACAACGTATTATCAGTAACTTATGGAAAAGGCTTTAAATCGAAGGGTGTTTTTAAAAACATCTTTTTTGGGAGTTGGGACACTTATCGCTTCACTATCGCCCCTGAAGATATTTGCACACCAACAGACAAATTCCACTACCAACCTCCCCGCCATCGACACAGCGCAATTATACCGGGAAGCCAGGGCGCATTTTTACAAAAAAGAATACGATTTAGCCGAATCTAAATATTTACAGCTTATCGAAGCTTTGCCGCCCAATCTAGAATACTACGACGGTTATGCCAAAGTATTAGGAGCAAAACAACGTATGGTCGAAATAGCCGAACTCTATCGGTTGGCTTTGAATAAATACACAGACAACCCTTTTTTTATGCACCGGCTGGCAGTGTCGTTAAAAAAAATAAGTAGAGCAAACAATAAAGCCGAAAAAGAATTTATCACAACACATGGTATTCCCAATTTACTCAGTTACTCGGCCGAACTATTACTTGCTGCCATTGCGATAAAACCGGTCAAAGGGTTTATGCTCGAACTTAAGGATATACCAGCCGTACTGGCCTCGAAAAACGAACAGCGGCTCGGCAATGGCTTGGTTCCTATTGAACTCTCGCGGCACCTTGCTTCAGCAATTGAAGTCCAAACCGATAGCGTGAAACAACGGTGGAACGAAACCCGAAAATCGCGTAAACCCTTGCTTAACACCAATACCGATGCCGACATAAAAAAACTCAGTGACAAGAAGCGACGCGAACTACCGGGCTACAAAGACAGGGAGCAACGTGAATATGCAATGAAAAAGGCACGGAAAATACGATGGGAACAGGCATTAGAAAAAGGCATAGCCGAAAATAAACCCACAGCAGTAGATAAATACGGGTTGTTGATACTTTCCGAGAACATTGCCGATACCCAAACCATAGGTAGAATGCGTAAGTTTTATCGCCAGAACGAACATCCGGAACGTTTGATTTCACTTAACCGTTTTTTGTTTTCGCGTAACGATTCGGCAAGTAATGCTTTGTCGTTGGCATCGTCGTTAATTAAATACAGTAAACAAAAAAAAGTTGTAGAGGAAGCCAAACAACTGTTGGAGTTGGTACGACCTATTCTCGATACTATGCCACCTGTATGTGTAGGCGACTTTTACACAAGTTTGGCTGAAATAGATAGTATAAACGGCAAACAAGCCGATGCACGAAAGACTTTACTTGCGGGTATAGGTAAATTCGACGGGAAAGGAGGAGTTGCCTATACGTTGATTGTACGATATGTAGCCACATATACCGGTGCCGGCAGGATAGCTGCCGCCGAAATCATGAAAGCGCTCTGCCAAAAAGAACATAAAAGGAACAATGATGCCGTATGGGAATTTGTCGATAAGCACGTTGAGCAACTGAAAGTGAAACCGATACACAATAAGGAAAAAGAAAAATACCTGATAGCATTATCCAAATTTCAGAAAGCTATCTCGGCAGCTGAATTTAACACTACTATGCAAGAAATACTTGAGATCAAAACCTGAACAACTTTCATCAAAACACAGATACCATGACTTCAAAATTAATTTTAGCGCTATTCTGTTTAACATTACCATGTACGAGCACAGTATTTTCACAAAACATATCGTTTGATTATGATAATTCGGGTAATTGTATAGTGAAATACAAAACGGTTGTATTGGCTCGTACACCTGTCAACCACAACAATGAACAACAGGCAAACAGATCGGACAGCACCTGGACTCAAGTATCGGATATTGGAGGACGAAAAGTTACGGTTTACCCGAATCCAACCAAGGGTTTATTAACAATGGAACTCATCGGAAAGCAGTTGGAATCGACGGTTGAATTTCGTTTAATCGACCTTAGTGGCAAGCTATTGATGAAGGGACAGTTTGAATACAGGTGGTTGAGGCTCGATTTGTCGCACCTGTTGCCAGGTACCTATATGTTGCAAATTTACGTGGACAGCAAACAAGATGTATGGAAAATTATAAAAGAGTAAAGGTGCGTTTCCGCAGTGATTGTTAGTAGTACTAAATTCATTTTTCCAACTAGTATATTATGGGAGCTTTAGACCGTTTTTTTCTTTGCTGTTTAATGTTCATATTTTCAGGCGGAGCAACTATATATAGTCAGATTTACCCCGTGGTTTTTTCCGAAGTGCTGTACGATTCGCCAATTTTTGAATATGAAAAAAAAGCGGCTGCCGTATACCGGAATGGCGAATATATCGAATTTTACAATCCTACGATATTTGACATCGACATCTCGGGATGGACGGTAGAGGATAATAATACCCGTTTTTCTTTTCCTTCTCCAACCATTATTTATGCTCAAAAAACGCTGGTGCTGGCATACAGATATCCAGGCAAGCCATTTACTCTTCCGGATCTCTTTTCCTCGATCAACAGCATAGACGGCACAAAACAGATCATTTATCAAAATGTGATCAGATTAAATAACCAGGGCGAATGTCTTAGGTTATCCAATACAAATGGCAGATTAGTGGATCAGATGTGTTATGGCGAAAAGTATTGGGGGCTGTCGGCGCTGAATGGGGTACTGTACAATGTCATCGATGAGTCGAAACTGAAATCGTTGCATCGTTCGGCTATCTATAGCTCGACACAGGGTGTAGCCGGTTTTGCTGCTAATTGGGAAACAGGAACTCCTTCGCCCTGCCAGGCTCCACAGCTGGCTGATTTTATAGTTAATACCCCGTTTTACGATGAACCCATTACCAATACGCCGGTAATCAATACGACTTTACCTGTCGGCAGTTTGCCGGGCCATGCAGCAGTAAGTCCTACCGGAGCAGCAACATACCAATTACCTATCGAATGTCCTCCTGGTACGAATGATTTACAGCCCAATGTGTCGATTGTATATAATAGCCAGGGTAGGGCAGGTGTTTTGGGGCCCGGATGGGATATAGCCGGCCTTTCGGCTATAAGTCGTACGCCCAAAAATAAGTTTTATGATGGCGAAAACGGGAAAACAATCGCGTTTGACAACACCGACTGTTTGATGCTTGATGGTCAGCGGCTCATATTGCTTTCAGGAACCGATTTTTCGGAAGGGGCAGAATACGGTACCGAGTTTGAAAATTATACGAGAATTTATTTTCGAAACGGGAGTTTTGAAGTACGTACGAGGGAGGGCGCCATTATGGAATATGGTTATACTCCCGACTCTAAAATCAGCGATTTTTTAGGTGGTAACAAGATAATTGGCTGGAAAATAAACCGCATGACTGATGTCTTTGGAAATACAATGGAGTTTAAATATACCGATCGAGGCGAGTATATTGATAGGGTCGAATATCTTGGAACAACTGATCATTATATAAATTCGATTCAGTTTAATTATTATCCCAGACATCGTAACGACAGGAAATATGCTGCCTATAATAAAAAATACTGTATTAATGGATTTTGGACAAATCAGAATAAAATACTTGATAACATTACCGTATATCACGACAATAAAACAGTTAAAACATATACGTTCAACTATATACAAAGCGACATCGATTTGCGACTAAACACGGTAACTGCTTTTACGCCAGATAATAGCAAGATTGCTGAAACAAAAATTAACTGGGGAAGAGATAATAATTCGATTCAATTGGTTTCATTGGGACAAATGAGCGACCCCAAAGTTAATACCTCATTGAATACGAGCCTTTATTCAGGCGATTTTGATGGCGATGGATATACCGATAAAGTGGAACTGTGGGGAGGGAGTGAAAAAAACAATGAGGATGGTTATATTCGTGTTGTATTGAAAAATACGACATTGGCGTTAGTCCGTTTCGGTAGCACCACCGAATCCTATCCATATTTTAAGCCGAAACTTGTTATTGGAGATTTAAATAATGATGGAAAAGATGAGATTGTACTGATCGAAAGAACTCATATCTCAGTTCTTGCTTATAATAATGGAGTAATGGAGAATAAATCACGTATAAACTACACGTTCGCAACGTCGAGTTATAATAAATCATACTCCTATGATGCAATATTAACGTATTACAATAATGATGAATTTCTTGACTTAGTTATACTTCCCTTTATAGGAAAATTTGATAGCTATGCTTATTCATCGTATTTCGGATCTGTTTTTCTAGGTTCGGCAAATGATCCTTTTGAGGAAACATCCATTTTATTAGATGATGAAATTTGTCATTTTCAAAGCCAACAAGTCTCCGGCGATTTTAACGCTGACGGCATTGTTGATTTCATGAAATTAAGTGTTGAGAAAAAGAGTAACAAAACATATGGAGAAAAGGCATTTGTAAAAGTTGTTTCACCTGCGTGGAGTGAATATCTTTTTCATAAACCGTGGTTTGTCGATCATATCGCATTATACAATAATATTATTCCTATCGACTGCAATAGCGATGGATTAACTGATTTATTGGTGCAAGCAAACGACAATAAGCATAACTACGCTAAATACGGATGGTTTGTATTGATCAACAACGGGAGCTATGATATCGAACCGACAAAAATAGACTTGCCTTACTTACACAGGATGTACAATGTAAACAGCAACGAGCATTGCATGGCATTTCCTATCGACTACAATGGCGATGGTATGGTTGATGTTGTTTTGGCGGACGAAACGTTTAAAAATGGACAATTTACGCATACCACCTGGTACTTTTATAAAAATGTAAATGGTCGATTTGTGGCTGATGGTGTACAAACTATCCGTGAACGCTTGTCGCGAATGAACCCCATTGCTATGGATATAAACAGCGATGGCGTCCAGGACTTGGTTTTTGGCTCCGGCAGCAATTACAGGGCATTTACGGTTCCCGATGCGTCAAGCAGATATAGGGTTGCAAGCATTAGTAATAATATGGGACAAAGCGATAGCTTCTCGTACTCCACTATAACTTACGGATTAGCCGAGTCGGATGTAGCCGATATTATGCATGTCAACAAACCGTTGATACTGGTAACAGCACATACAGATAAAGGAAGCACCACCACCACATACGATTATGGTAGGCCCAAAACACATCTGAAAGGTAAAGGTTTTTTAGGTTTCGAAACTGTAAATGCTACCAATACACGCACCGGTTTAAGAACCCAATCGACCTATGGTGTAAACACAAGCTATTACGGACCGGAACTTAAGCGCCAGGAAGTATTCGCTTCAAATACACTGCTGTCATGTTCGATGCTGGAAAATCAGATAGTCGATGGAAATTCATCAGTAAACCCGATAGCAAAAGGCAAAACCGGCATCAACCGTTTTATGCCGTATGTTAGCTCTTCTACATCGACCGATTATTTAAACGGTACTTCGAAAACGATAAGCAATGTAGAATTCGATGTTTACTGGAACGTAACCAAACAAGTGGAGAGTATGGGGGATGCTACCAAAATAACCGAAACCACTTATGTAAAACGAAATGGACAAGGCGTAGCCTATTTACCCGAAACTATAAAAATAACACAACAGCGTACTGGTGTTCCCGATATTGTGCATCAAACCAATTATACGGATTACAACGGAGCCGGGCAAGCGGGTAAAGTAATCGTTTATCCCAATACCGATGGACAACTAATCACCGAATATACTTACTATCCGCAAGGAAAGGTGAAGGAGAAAAAAATAACGCCTGCAAGGTTACAATCACAAACTACAACCTATGATTATGACGCCTATTATCGTTTATGTACTTCTGTAACCAGTCCCCTTGGGTTAACCGAAAGCACAATGTACGATTTTGCTACCGGCAATGTGACAAAGAAAACCAATATTTATGGGTTTGAAACCGAATATAATTACGACAAATTCGGCCGATTGAAGAATGAACTGCTTCCCACAGGAGAGATAATAAACCATACCTGGGAATGGACGACTTCGAATGATGCCATCTATAAACAAACCGTTGCAGGCACCCACAATAAAAGCGCAACATCAACCTATTTCGATCAATATGGCAGGGAAGTTTACACCGAACAAACAGGTTGGAAGGGAAGAAAACTCACATCTTCCAAGGTGTATAACTCCAGGGGGCAGCTTGCTAAATCCACACTGCCTCATTACGACGATGAAGTGGAACTTTATACCGAATACGTATACGACGACATATTGGGTAGGGTGACCGGCGAGCATGTGTTTGACGGCCAGCAAACCCTCACTACCGTTTATGCTTACTCTCGGGGCAAAACCACCATTACGCCGCCCGATGCTGCTCAAAAGAAAACCGAAACTCGCGACAAACACGGATTGGTTGTGGAGCGCACCGATGCCGGAGGTACAATTAGCTATACCTACAATGCTGCCGGACAGCCCCTTACAATCACATCCAACGGTAGTAAAACCGAAATAGAGTATGATGCTTACGGTAATCAAAAACTTCTTAAAGACCCCAATGCAGGGAATATTTCGTTCACTTATTATGCCGGAGGATTGTTGGAAACTCAAACCAATGCCAAAGGCGATGTTACGGTAATGCTATACGACAAATACGGCAGAATAGACACTAAAACAATAACCGAAAATGGCTCCAATAAAATAACAACTACCAAGCACAATTATGTACCATCGGGTAATGGTGTGGGACAGATAAAATCTATCGGGCTTTATGAGCAAGGTGTTTTAAAACACTTACAGGAATACGGTTATAACAACAAGCATCAACTTACATCTGTAACTGACAGTTACGATGGACAAACTGTAACCTTTAGTAATACTTACGACGATTTGTGGCGACCGTTAACCAGCACTTCGCCCAGCGGCTTTACTACCACCAACCGGTATAACGATTATGGCGATCTGGAAAAAATTCTTTTGGGCAATACGGTAATATGGCAAGGCAACGAACAAAACAGCAAAGGTCAGTTTACCAACTATACTTTGGGCAATGGTCTTGTGACGAAGCGCACCTTTAGCGACCGCGGAGAGCTGGAAAGCATCCTGACCAGTTTCCCTGATTCCCCAATAAATATACAAAGCAACAGCTATACATACTATCCCCAAACGGGCAATCTGCATACCCGCGCCGATTTGAAAAACAATCGCAGCGAGTTGTTCGAGTACGATGTACTGGACCGGCTTACCCAAGCTTACCTGAATAATGAGTTAAGCCACGAAATGGTCTATTACTCCAACGGGAACATCGCTACCAAATCGGATGTAGGTACCTACCGTTACGATACGCCCCGACCCCATGCCATAAGCGGCATCGATAATGTGGGAGCAGGTGTAACCAATCAAAAACAATTCATTGAATACACAGCTTTTAATAAGGTAAGTCGCATCAGGCAAGGTGTTGATGAACAGACAATTAATAGGGTGTACGACATCTTTTACGGCATGGACGAGCAGCGCATCAAAACCGTGTACAATGATGTTAACATCAGCGGACGCGTTAAAACCCGCTATTACTTCGGCACTTACGAAAAAGAAACCGACGAATTTGGGAATGTTACAGAAACCGATTATCTTTACACGCCTGCCGGTTTAACAGCCATGCAACGCAAAACCAGTTCGGGTGCGGGCTTGTACTATATCCACACCGATCTGTTGGGCTCCATCGAACGGGTAACCAATGCCACCGGGCAACTGGTAAGCGAATATACTTACACCCCCTGGGGCGGACGTGTTTTACTCAGCGGAGTAAACATTACCGACCGCGGCTATACCGGGCACGAACACCTGACGCCTTTCGGCGACGACAGTAACAGCGGTTTCTGTCTTATCAATATGAACGGAAGGATTTACGACCCCGTACTGGCTCGTTTCCTCAGTCCCGACCCCTATGTGCAGGCTCCCGACTTTACGCAGAGCTTTAACAGATATGCCTATTGTTGGAATAATCCGTTGGTTTATACTGATCCGAGTGGGGAGTTTATTTTTACAGCTTTATTAACCCCTATTGGATTAACTGCATTAGGTGTTATTGTTGACGGTGCGTGTTGGGGTGCTGTGATTGGTGGTGCGACATATACCATATCTGCCGCTTTCAGTCAAGGTGGATTGAATAATTGGAATTTGAAAGATTTTGGTAATTCTATGCTTGTCGGTGCAGCTTCTGGGGCTGTATTTGCAGGAATGGGATTAATTGCACCTTCTTTTACGGTTTCTTCTACAAGTTTTGCAAGTAATTTACCTACTTATTTGGGAAAAGCAGGTTATGCAGCACTGACAGGTGGACTTTCTGCGGGTGCGGGAATGCTGACGGGTGATTATTTAGACGATAGCAAAATAAATACTCCTTTCAAAGATTATATGAAAGGTATGGGAATTGCTGCCGCTACGTCAGGGCTGATTTCCTTTGGTGGTTCTGTTTATGATTATGCCACTTGGGATAAATATACGCCTGCCCAAAAAGTTGCTCGATTACAACAGGAATTTGGCATTAGGATACAACACGATGCAACAAATACCACTGATTATGGTTATTTTGACCCCCAAACAAGCCAATCTAAATTGTTCATAACTGATAAAGGACTGCAAAGTCGCAGTATGGCGAGAAGTACCATTGCACACGAATTACAGCATTATAACGATTTTCAAAATTATGTTGTAGCGCCCATAAGAGCAGGAAATACCCCCTCAATGACAGGTAATGCGTATAGTAATTTTACAGAGAGAAATGCCTATTCATTAGAATTAAGAATGGCAAATAAATACGCTTTATCAATGAACGACTGGATGGTAAGTGCTGCGGGGGCAAAATACTACGGTGCTGCGTTATCTTCTTACTATAATTTTAATTTGTTAATGCTTTTAAGAAACATCTATTGATTATGGTACTTGCTTTATTTTTATGTTACTTGAATTTACTCTTTTGTAATTATCAAAATGTTGATTTAAGAATAGATATTCCGAAAGAAATTCAAAGCAATGAGATTGCTCTCTTATCTGGGACAATCTGCAATGGTTCTGCAAAAAATATCTCTTTTTGGGATATTCAGCTACATAATTCTTTGTATCAAAGTGATATTCATTGGGATATAATTATACTCAAAGAAGAACAACGATTTTTTATTCCAATGGTGTTTTTGGGCAAAACTACTCCTCCCAAAGTGATTAAACTGAAAAAGAATGAAAGATTTTTGTTTGAAATTCCTGTTTCATTTAAAGAACTAAGTACAGACGGATTTTTTCCGTTGGACAGTATTGAAAGTGGCGAATATGAAGTTCAACTTATTGTTTCGTTGAAAACTCCCAAAAATACCACTATTAAAAGCAATACAGTGAACTGTTATTTGAACGTTAAGAAATAATTTTGAGTAAAATAGTGTTCCAAAGTGGTATTGATTGACAAAATTTATAATTCTTGAAAGGTACGGATTTGAAAGTCTGTGCCTTTCTTTTTTTTAGGCAATACAAAGAAAAAGGTTGCCGCTTTGGGGCAAAAAAAGGCGGTAATTTTTCGGCTTCGCCGCAAAGGAAAAAGAAATTAGCGTGTTTTTTATCCGTTTCGGCTCATTTTTATCCTCTAAAATCGCCGTTTTCAAAAAAAGTTATCAATAATCGGTGTTTTTATCCCTAAATCCCTTATTTATAGGCGTTTGCTGCCTATTTTCCTCCCTTTTCTCTCTTTTTATCAACCCCTTTCAGACAAGCGTTTCGGAGGGGTGGGCGGGGCAAAAAACAGCCCGAAAAAGCCCCCGAAAAAAAGCAAAAAAACAAAGAAGAAAAGCAGAAAAGCAGAAAAGAAAAGCCCAAAAAACCAAAAATAAACCCCGAAAACAACAACAAAAATGAATAACCAAAAACCAAACAGTAAACGCCCAAAACAAGCCCGAAAAACAGATACGAACAAGTGTATAAGTCGTTAAATATCAAAGAAAAAGAGGGCAAAAAACTATTTTTTCCGTTACCTGCAATCAGTTACAAGAAAACAAAAAACGATATGAACAGAAACATTTTTACTCCGCTCTCGGCGCAGATAAAAACCATTGATAAGCAATTTAGAAACTTCACGCAAAAACGAGCCTCTGTAATTACCTTTTGGATAAAAACACAAGGCTTGCGTAAGGCTCAATACTTGGCGGGACACAGCGCAATAAGCACCACAGAAAAGTATGTAGCCAATAATTTAGACAATTTAATAGACGATATAAACAAGTTACACCCTTTTTAATGAATGTTAGTTACAAAGCAATAATCGCCGAATATGTTACTTGGCTTGAAACGCTCGGCTTCTCTGACGGAATGGATACGATTACAAGTTTCGCCTGTATGATTTTTTTGAATGGCTTGAAAGCAGACAGATACAAAGCATAAATCTATTAACCAACAGGCATATAACCGAATACCACGCCTATTTAGAAACCCGCCAAAACAAGAAAATCAAAGGGCGTTTATTAAGTGCCTCGCACCTCAATCATAACTTTTTGGCTAATGATAAACTTTTGGAGTTCTTGCACCAATACGGTGTATCAAATGCGCCTGTTCCTGCCAATTACCGTATGAAAATGGACGAGTAGGAACGGATAAACAAAATCGAAGTGCTTACACAGGAAGAAATAAAAACGTTATACAACACTATACCGAATACTTATACCCGCTTTCTGTTTGCAGAACGGCAGGTAAAACAATATGAATTAAGATTGATTTTTGACCTTTATTACGCTTGCGGTTTGCGCCTCTCGGAAGGCTATAAACTAAAAATCCAAGACATTGATTTTGATAAAAAACGTTTTTGTGGAACAGGGAAAAAACTACAAAGACCGCATAATACCGATGAGCGCAGGCGTTTACAAAGAGTTGCAGGATTACGTTTATAACTACCGCCACAGCCTTAAATTAAAACACAACCGCCTGTTTGTAAGCAAAAAAGGAACATTACACTACAAACTCAAATACCTGCAAAAAATTTGCACAGACGAATCAATAAAGGCAAAACGCCTATCCCTGCACGTCAGACTGCGCAAAAACCACCTTCATTTCTGAAACATTATTTTTCAACCTAAGCTAAGAAAAACCTTTCTTTTTACTTGGATGAATGCGCTAAAATACTTATCTTTATGCAGTTAATAAAGAACAGTCCTATGCACCACGTAACAAGCGAACCCCGGAATCAAATACAATTTTACTGTTTGGATCAACTGGTGGAGCCCGACAGTTTTGTGCGCATTATCGATTTTTTTGTTGATAGTATCGATTTGAAAAGTTTCGGCTTTAAGCATGTTACACTAAAGAGTGAAGGTCGTCCACCGATTCATCCTGCTCAATTGCTTAAATTGTATATTTACGGATATCGTTATGGTGTTCGTTCTTCTCGCAAATTAGAGCGGGAAGCCCGGCTCAATATCGAAGCCCGTTGGCTGTTGGGCGAAATAGTACCCTCGAATAAAACCATTGCCATTGATTCATTCAAGGTTCGTGCACAAAACTCGCTGAAGAACAACTACAATCAGGGCAAGATAGATCGTCACCTTGATTATATTGATACCCGGATACGGGAATATGAGAACGCTTTAGATCAGTCGGACAGTGAAGAAGAAAAAGCTGAATTGTCAGAGAAGATCAAGACACAGAAAACCCGCAAAAGCAAATATGAGGGACTTGAATCACAGCTTAAAGCAACAGGTAAAGAACAAATCAGTACGACAGATAAAGATGCTCAATCAGTAGTTCTTCACCGTCACATCACCCAGGTGGGCTACAATGTGCAGGCTTCGGTAGATGCCAAGAATAAGCTGATAACGCATTTCGACACGGGTAGTGTAAACGACACCAATGCATTGGCCTCGGTTGCCATTGAAACCAAAGAAAACCTTCAGGTCGAGAAGATGGATGTATTGGCCGACAAGGGTTATCATACCGGTGAACAAATACATGCATGCGAACAGAACGGCATCACCACTTATGTATCGCCCAAAGAATCGGCATCAACTAATCCGGATATATTTCCGGTGTCACAGTTCATTTACAATCCGGAAGCCGACACTTATACCTGTCCGGCAGGAGAAACACTCGCAACCAACGGAACCTTGTACACGCACAGCAGCAAAGGATATAAGTCGGCATACCGGTTTCAACGCTATAACAACGTGGCTGCGTGCAAAATCTGCCCGATGCAAAGTAATTGTACCACCAGTAAGAAAAACGGCCGCAACATCGACCGAAGCGAATATGCCTCGCTGATGGAGCAAAATGCCGAACGGGTACACCAAAATAAAGACTACTACAAACAGCGCCAGCAATTAGCCGAACACCCCTGGGGAACGATAAAGCGACAGCGTGGCTTCGACCACGTGCTTACACGGGGCAAAACAAAGGTGTTGGGTGAAGTAAGTTTGGTTTTCATCGGCTATAACCTGACCCGTTGTGCCAATATCACAAATGGATTTGAGAGGTTTAAACAACTTATAAATAGCTATATAGACGCCTTTTGTCGTGTTTTTATGCCTCATAAGGCTTATTTTAAGCCATACTGTGATGTCGAAATCTCAATACCCGCTTTTCTTTCACAATGACAGGAAGTTAAGTATTCAGCCTTGTATAATGCTGTGAAATGAATATTTTACTACTTTTGGAAAAATTTGGGAGTTGTTGCGCAGACTCACGTTCTGCGCCACTCCATTGTCACCCATTTACTGCAAAACGGAATGAGTATCGAAAACATATCCCTATTTTTAGGGCATAGTTCGCTTGACACAACCCCAATCTACACACATTTAATTTAATCGGCTACATTTATTTTTTTACATTGAGGACTGAAAAAATAGCCCTCTATTTTTTTGCGTGAATGTGATTTTTATTGCTAATTTTGCAATTGTAAAAATAATGTGAAGTTCTTTGAAGTGATTTTGTAAGGAGTCTGACCCCGAAGTTGTGAAGTTGAAAGGCGTGTAGATGTATCAGATATGCCTATTGTTGGAATAATCCGGTTTAGATATGTTGACCCGAGTGGGGAGTTTGTATTTACGGCGTTACTGCCAGGAGTAGGCGTATTTCTTGATGCAATGTGTTGGGGTGCCGTAATTGGTGGTACAATTAATTTGGGGACTCAAATTGCAGCTGGCAATGTAAGCAATGGAAGGGATGCGCTTGGTGTATTTGGTATTGGAGCCGCTGTAGGGGCAGCCCCGGGAGCAGTTATGGGCGGAGCAAGTAGCTTTTTGCTGAATGGAGGCAACAATTTATTAAATGGCAATGGATTCTTAGCCAATTGGCAGCAAAGCGTTAAATCAGGGCTGTTAACGGGTGCAATAACCGGAGGTATAGCAGGCGAAATTTCGGGTTATTCTGAGGCGCTTCAACAAGGAAAAAATATGTGGTGGGGAACTAAACCTGAAAATTGGGGCTTCCAAAAAACAAAATGGAGTATAAATCCTTGGTCTGATAAGGATTTAGTATTAAATTTTGAATCGAATGCAATGCTTCCTGGCCCGCAATGCGATGCTATGTCGTTTGCGGCAACACATGGAGGAACACCTGATTCGTGGCATGCAGATTTAATATCAAATAAGGTAGGGGAAACAATGACGTATGAGCAATATTTAAACTTAAAGAGTATTAATCATAAAACTATAAACGAAATTGATTTTTATAAATTGAAAGATTTACATAGTCAAGGTTACAACAAAGCACACTTGAGCGTTACTGATCCTAATGGACACAGAATGGTTGTGACAAAAATTAAATATGTGCCTAATAAATACTTTAAAGTATCTGTATATGACCCTGCTAGAGGGGTGGCTGAAACTATACAATATTTGGGTAACACCACCACAACCACCACAACTTTTAATGCAATTTACAATATTCCCAATCAAAATTTCACATTCCAGTATTTCACATTGTTTAAATAAGAGCCACATGAATATCAAGGCATTACTATTAACTGCATTCAGCATATTAACAATTACCGTAGAATCTCAAAACATGAAGAACTGTTACTTCATAAGTAATGATGGTTTTTCTGCTTTGCGTATATCAAATGACACCCTGATACTATTTGTTCCAAATTATGGACGTATTGGCCATAATGTGATTAAAGGCATCATTTCTGACAGTATTGTTAATACCGTTGTATTTACCGAGGTTGTTCAGAGCCATGCACGTGTTCTTAATAGAGACAATATGATTCATGGGAAATCAAAAATTATTATTCGTAATTTGTATTCTGGTTTAGATTCAAAAAGAGAAAATGCAGACACTGTTAAAAACAAATATATACTTTCAGTTGTCCTATTTAATAAAGATGACCGAATAATCAAATCATTTTCTACGACTGAAATAAAAATTGAGAATGGACATTTGACTTATGAGATTCCTGACACTCTGTTTAAAAAGGCAAAAATAAGTATAGGTCATGACAGAAGTTGTCAATTTGCCAGTTTATCTATTGGTCAAAAAGAGATAGTTGAAGCCGATTTTTTTATTTATCCAGCATTTACTTACTCTAATCTTAAGCAGTTTAGTTTTCAATACTCTAACGATGAAGTAATATTAAAAATACCTTATCGAATTGAACAAAGAAATCGCCTTTGGTGTAAATCAGAACAAACAAAGATTAGAGAAATTAGATTTCAAAGAATAAGTGATTTAAACAGGCTGTATCCATTGACGGTGTATGATTTTAACTATTATTTAAATCTGAAATAACCACAACTCGACTTTATATTGGTGAAGTATTGAAAATTTAATCGTTGCAGGTGCTACCTACTGAAATGTTATAAAAAAGCAAATTACAGCCCTCGTGTTTCCGTCGAATGGTAAGCGAAGTTTAGTCCTTAAAAATAACATAACCGTTTGGTCAAGAGTTGGTAATGTTAGGCATAATTGTTTTTACGCATCTGCCGGGGTAACAGCCATGCAGCGCAAAACCAGTTCGGGCGCGGGCTTGTATTATATCCACACCGATCTGTTGGGCTCCATCGAGCGGGTAACCAATGCCACCGGGCAACTGGTAAACGAATATACTTACACCCCCTGGGGAGGACGTGTTTTACTCAGCGGAGTAAACATTACCGACCACGGCTATACCGGGCACGAACACCTGACGCCTTTCCGCGACGACAGTAACAGCGGTTTTTGCCTTTCGGGTGGTGCTGGTAGCTGGGCAGTAGTTGCAATTAAAACTGCTGGCATTATTACCGGAGCTGCTGTAGGGGCAGCCTCGGGAGCAGTTATGGGCGGAGCAAGTAGCTTTTTGCTGAATGGAGGCAACAATTTATTAAATGGTAATGGATTCTTAGCCAATTGGCAGCAAAGCGTTAAATCAGGGCTGTTAACGGGTGCAATAACCGGAGGTATAGCAGGCGGAATTTCGGGTTATTCTGAGGCGCTTCAACAAGGAAAAAATATGTGGTGGGGAACTGAAATAAAACATGGAAGAAATCAATGGTCTTTCTTCACATCGGAAAAACCATATGATGTTGTTGATTTTAAATTAATGAGCGGCGACAACCCGGATTTAAAAATGGATTGTGGACCTGCTACAATTAAAGAAGTAGATAATTATTTTGGAGGCAAAAGATCATTTAATGAAATAGCTAAGAAAATTGGTTATCAAGAGCATATTGGTACAGATGCATTAAATGTAAAAAACGAGTTATTTAACACATATGGTGGAGAGCAAGTCTATGGAGCAGATGTAATGAACATAGAATACGTGAAAGAGGTTGCCAAATCAAAACATTTGATTACAATATATTCAGAGAATATGGACAAGGGTATTCCTCATTTTGATAATATTCGGAAAATTAGTTATTATTCCAACAAAACAATTATTAAACTAAGAATTGGTTCTTACACTTTAAATGATAATCTAATTTTTAAGCATGGCATTATCTTCTTCAGAATTATTGGTAAGTAAAAAATCAGATACAAATATCTTGTTACAAACACGCACAAATATGTTTAAAAATAATTACCCTATACTACAAATATTTCTATATTTAATATGTGTGTTTTTTTCAACTGAAATAAATGCTCAAATTTCAATAAAGCAAATTGATACGCATTATCAAAAATTAGACTCAAATAGTTACCTTAATAAAGCTATACAAAAAAAAGTACTCATTATTCAAAAGATATTGATACGCAAAAAGCATTTTATAATCGAATTAAAAATAAAATATCAAACAATACTGTTATTTACGCTTTAAATATCCATATAGATACAGCCTTATTGCTTACAGATAATTATATAGAAATAGACACTTGTGAATATAAATTCTCATTGATATTTTTTGATAAAAATTGTCTATTAAAAAGCGACATTAGTTTTGTAAATAATGAGATTTATCCCTTTTTTTATCCTTTTACAGGTTCGAGATTATACAAAAAGAGATTTTATGACGGATACAAAAAAGTTTTTAAATTAAAACCACAATATATTCTTGCTTGTTATAGTTTGCCGCATACAATAATTTATGTTTATAACAATCAACTTTACCTGTATCAAATTTGGTCAAAAAAGACATACGATATAAAAAATTATTTAGCCATAACGAAGTTAAAAAACAACCCTTTTTACAACTTTTATACAACCCCTATCCTCACAAGCATTAATCCCCCCTACCCATTCCTCACGGATATATTCTTTAAATGAGCAAATAATGGCGCTTCGTTCAATGTTTTTTATTTCTGTCGAACGTAAGCGAAGTTTAGTGCTTTAAAATAGCATAACCGTTTGGTCGGGTAGTGTTTCATTCTGTGTGTCTGGCAGTCTAAAATATCCCCACTAGTTTTGCCTTTGCCTGACAAATATATAGGTTTTTATTGGTTTTGATCCCGGTCAATTCCGGGGAGTTCTCTGTTATAACAGCTTTTATCCATTGCTACTTTACCCATCAATACCAATACTGAATCTTCGTTTGGAATGGCTCCGCACATCTTTAATACCCTACGGAAGTCCTTTTGCAATCGTTCTATCCTGTTGGTGGTATAGATCATCGACTGAATACGACAATGGTAATCCAGATAGGTAAAGTAGTATTTGTACTCCACATCTTCTGACATGCGTTTGAAGCTTCTGTAATAATGGCCTCATTTGAGACACATTGCTGACCATCTTTCCCACACCTGCTCACGTGCGTAGTCTTTTTGGCCTGTGCGAAATACATCCCTCAGATCCTCTGATAAAGCCTTTTTATCTCCATGACGAACTTTGCTGAGTAAAATCCGTTTTAAATGGGTTACACAACGTTGAAGGTGTGTGCTGGGGTATATTTCACAAAGGGCTGTGGGAGACCAATCAAACCATCTGCTAACAGTAACCCAATGCGCTCAACACCACGTTCACGCAGCTTGCCAAACATTTCTTCCCATCCGGTAGCACTTTCAGTTGGATTGTTGTAAATACCGCGTACATCACGGGTATTATCCTCTTTTACACCCAGCAGAACATAAAATGCTTCGGTTTCAACGGTGTATCTTAATATGGACGGCATCTACAAAGACAACCGGATAATAAGTCTCCAATGAGCGACTGAGCCACTCTTCAACATCCCGGCGAAGGTAATCTATCATCCGCGAAATGTTGGCTTTACTGTAGTGCTCACCGTAGATATCCTCAAAAATATCGCCTACCTGACTTTGTGTTAATTCCCTGGTGTATAGCACTCCGGCAAGGCGCTCGTACTCAAGTTCCTGGTCCCTGAATAAGGCAAGTATCTTTGGATGCAAGTTGCTATATCGATCGCGGGGAATGCGAAACTCAAGCATGCGACCATGACCATAACTTCGGCCCTGACGATAACCATTGCCCTTGTTTCCATCAACACCCCATAAATACTCCTTACGTTCTGAAAGCATCATACTCTCAAGCATGATTGCCATTAATTCCTGTAAGCCCTTTTCTCGTTCCGAATGTTTGGCTATTACAGATGAAAGTTGTTCCTTTGTAAGCAACATACTCTTTAATTTTAAAAGTTTTACATTGTGAGAATTTGCAAAACTAATAACGTTTTTAGACTATGTTGTTTGTTATTTCAAAGACACACTTTTTGTATCATTATCAATGAAAAGAATTGTTCTTATATTATTTAGTGTTTTTTACTTCGTAAACTGCAATAACATCAATGAGGTTTACATATGCAATAGTAAAATTTTAAGATATCAGAATACATATAAGTATGATAAAACATTTTCATTCGAAAACTCACAACAAAACTTTGGTGTTGGAATAGATTGCTATTCTATTGATTTTAAATCTCTTAATAAGATATTGAATTCGCATATTGAAATTTCTGATAGAAAAATCATTAAAGAATTGCTTAATTTTGATATAATTTCAGGTTGGGATGGTGATGAATCTTTAGATAAAGCGAAATATCTGTATGACATCGGTGCAAATACTCAATTTTTCATATTGAACAATTTCCAAATTAATAAAAATTACAATTCGATCAATATTCTTTCAAGGTATACATTTATGAACAGCGAATTTAATATTGTATATCGTATAAATTACAAACAAAATAAAATCATATCAATTGTTCAGATTTCATCATTTTTAAACTTTGATGATATTGTAATACTAGGATCGACTAAACATATCGACTCCAAATACAGGTATTCAGAACAACATGTTACTATAAGTGAGTATAACAACGATCAATTGTCAAATCTCAAAGACACAGTTTATTATTCTGATTATTACATAGATAAATACGGAAGAATCTCAGAATAATTTTATTATCTTTTGATGATTTATCTTCAATATGTGTGTCGTTGCCTTTAGTATAAAGTTAAAAACCCGCTATTATTTTGGCGCCTACGAAAAAGAAACCGACGAATTTGGCGATATTACAGAAACGGATTATCTTTACACGCCTGCCGGGTTAACAGCCATGCAACGCAAAACCAGTTCGGGTGCGGGCTTGTACTATATCCACACCGATCTGTTGGGCTCCATCGAACGGGTAACCAATGCCACCGGGCAACTGGTAAGCGAATATACTTACACCCCCTGGGGCGGACGTGTTTTACTCAGCGGAGTAAACATTACCGACCGCGGCTATACCGGGCACGAACACCTGACGCCTTTCGGCGACGACAGTAACAGCGGTTTCTGTCTTATCAATATGAACGGAAGGATTTACGACCCCGTTCTTGCAAGGTTCCTCAGTCCCGACCCCTATGTGCAGGCTCCCGACTTTACGCAGAGCTTTAACCGGTATGCCTATTGTTGGAATAATCCGTTTAAATTTACTGACCCAAGTGGCAATTCTATTATTGCAGCCATACTCATTGGGGGTGGTATTAATTTAGTATCGCAGATACTTGCGGGCAATGTGAGTAGCGTACAAGATGCATACCTTGCTTTTGGCATTGGAGGATTAAGCGGTTTGGTTGGTGCCGGAATTGGACAGGTGGTAAGTAGTGCTTTGGGTGGTAGCATTGGTGCAATTGGAGCCGCATTAAGTGGTGCAGCTGGCGGTGCAGCTGGTAATTTCATAGGTGTAACCGGAAATTCCTGGTTTAACGGAGCAAATTTTAAAGATGGATTGTTACAGGGACTAAAAGGTGCTGGTGCCGGGGCTCTTTCAGGTGGCATATTCGGAGGAATATCAGGAGGTATATACTCAGTAAAACATGGTGGGAATTTTTGGACAGGTGAAGGTGCAACATTTACTTGCATGTTACAACCAGAAACAGATAATAGGGTGAAAGTTGGAAAAAACATGGAATACAATAATGAGTATGCAAAAGAATTTTCTGACGAACATTTTGGTACGATTAAAAAACTTGACAATTTATATGCTGATGGTAGAATTCCAAAGGGCTACACAAAAAATGGGGACTTAGTTTTTAACCCAAAGGGAGCTCATGTAGGTGGAGTTACAGAATTTAATGGAATTGGCAAGGGTTGCAATGTGTATTTATTTAAATCCGCATTTACAAGTATGGAAAGACTTTATTTAGTGATGGGGCATGAATATTTGCATGTATATTTCAATGCAAACGGCTATTCGATGAGTCATAAAGCAAAAGAAAGAGTATCTTACAAATGGAATATTGATCAAGCAAAAGTATGGGGACTAAGTACTACATATTATGTGAAAATGTATAATAGTTACTACCAGAAGGATCTATATCCGGTACTAGACTACTCAAAAGCTGGTTTTTTTATTCTACCTAAACGACCATGGTAAGAAAGCTGATACTATATTTTTCTTTAATCAGTCTGTTTGGATGTACCAAACAAGATTATATCCTTGTACAGAACAATGATTTGCTAAGGTATGAAAATTATCCTGATAATTCGAAATTAACTTTTTCATTCGCAGGAACTTTTCTGTTCAATGGTGGTACATTCGATGCGCAGAAACAAACTCAAAAGATTTTGATATCCGGAAACGATTCAATAATTATTTGCAAAGTAATCAATAGATTTACTTATAGTTATTACGAATATGATAAAGATAATATTGAACCGGACTTTTCAGAAAAGAAAAATATTCATTTATGTGGAGTATTAGATTTGATAGATGGAATCACAAGCTATGTTGTTTCAATTGACACACATGTAAAGAATATTGACGATGTATCGGGTGCTTCATTTATTGAACTATACCTGATTAATTTTAATGCCAACAAACTAACTTCAATCATTTTACTTTCATTGTATTCACCTGATTTGGCGGAGTCATCAGCTATTAATACTTATATGATGGATGAGTTGTGTTTTTCTCAAATTGATTATGCTAACAGTAGCACAAACGTATCTATAGAGTCATACATTCCGCATTCTGTAATGCATAAATATTTTAATGTTAAGAATAATACGAAGATTTTGTACTTTTCACTCTTTACAATTAATGAAGATGGCTTTATTGCTAAAATAAATTTATAAAAATCATTGCTTTAACCGGTATGCCTATTGTTGGAATAATCCGTTTAGATATGTTGACCCGAGTGGGGAGTTTGTATTTACGGCGTTACTGCCTGGAGCTGGTATTTTTATTGATGCAGCCTTATGGGGTGCAGTAATTGGTGGTGCAGGATATACGGTAAGTGTTGCGTTTAGCGATGGAGGATTTAACAGTTGGAACTGGGGGCAATTCGGTAAATCTGTTGGTGTTGGAGCAATATCAGGAGTTGCAACCGCTGGTATCGGTCAAGCGTTTGGAGCAGTTGGAAGTATGGGTATCGGCGGTGAAATTGCGAGGGCTTATACTCATGGTTTTGCTAATGGAATGATTTCTCAATTTACAGGTGGAGATTTCATGCAGGGTTTTGCTTCGGGAGCATTGGGTTCTTTGGCAGGTTCGGCATTTATGATGTATGGAGGTTCATTTGCCAATTCTCCAATAGGTACTTATGCCTTTTCTGGTTTAGCGGGTGGAGTTGGTGCAGAATTAACAGGAGGTAATTTTTGGCAAGGGGCGGCTATTGGCTTGATGAATGCGGGGTTAAATCATTTACAGCAAGGTTTGCAGCAAAGATTTACAGATGCACAATTTAAAGAAATATATGAAGTCTATAGAAATGATGTAATAGGTTACCCAACACCAGAAGAATTTTACGAGTATATCGGAGGTCCTTTGGGTGAATGGGCTGCAAGTAGTCCTGAACAGTTCGGAAATACGTGTGCTGCCCGATTAAGCAGAGCACTTAACTACAGTAATTTTGAAATTCCTGCGGGGACTTCTGGAGCCTATTTGGGTGGCGACGGGAAATACTATTTTATTAATGCTCAAAAAATGGCAGATTACCTTTCAAAAAATAAAGTATGGGGAGCACCCACTTTATTAAAGAATAATCAAGTTGTTAAAAATGGTGTAATTTTCCAAACTGGATTTGGTGGAGGAGTTACAGGACATTTGGATGTCGTTTATAAAGGACAACCTGCAAATCACATATATAATATAACGACTTATTGGTGGCATTAATTGTTTAAGAGGTTATGAAATTAGAATTAATATTATTCGTATCATTGTAAGCCCCCGATAAACTACACGTTTTGGTATTAAATAATTATCAAGACCTTTGCTGGCAAAGTTAATATTATGATTCCAACCAGCAAAGAAGAATTTAAGGCGATATTAGATCGTCAGCAGCAAAG
>Ga0207420_1000226_pt1 | contig 85727 bp, 51 predicted proteins | sample ThiBio_inoc_biof_FD_183941 | JGI IMG/M metagenome (GOLD analysis project Ga0207420, IMG submission 183941) | Wastewater bioreactor microbial communities from Cape Town, South Africa - Thiocy_inoc_biof (SPAdes) | ecosystem: Engineered > Bioremediation > Thiocyanate > Unclassified | place: South...
CGTCGTTTAATAATTCTTCTTTTCTCATAACTGTTAAAATGGTAAGTTAATAAAAATTTCTGAAGGGTTCAAGTCCGGACTTGAACCCTTCAGATTACCAACTTACACAGTTCATGGGATACTCCCTAACTCTTGGCTTCGTTATCTATCTGTATCAAGCCGCGATAAAAAATCATTCCTTGACCACCTAGCCCAGATACGCAAGGTTACCTCCGTGCTGTAACCCTTAAAATCGAATGCGCAACCGCACAATGTCAAATACAAACTGAAAGACATTGAACCCGGAACACATAAAGTTTCGTGTACTATAAAGTCCTCACAAGGCAATGATTTTACCGGTGAAACATCTATATCGTTAGTTTACAATCAACTCGTAATTCGTACTTCTTCCTCCGGCTGCTTCTTTCTGAAGTATGCCTTTGCCAATCAGGTCTTGTATATCCCTTATGGCGGTATCCTGTGAACATTTCGCTATTTTAGCCCATTTGGAAGAGGTCAGTTTACCTACAAAGCCATCAAGTAGTTTGTTCAACATTAATCGTTGACGATCGTTCAATGAGGTTTGAGCGTGTTGCTCCCAGAATCTTGCTTTTACAAGCACTGCTTCCAGTACATCACTGCTATTTATTAATGCCCGTTCAAGGCAGGATAAAAACCATACCAACCATTCTGTTATGTCACCATCACCCCGTTGTGTTTTCTCAAGTATTTCATAATACTTTTTGCGCTCGGCAAGTATCTGATTCGACATGCTGTAAAAACGCTGCGAGCTCTTATCACTACGAGCAAGTTGCATATCGGTTATGGCACGGGCTATACGTCCGTTACCGTCATCGAATGGGTGTATCGTGATAAACCAGAAGTGAGCAATAGCTGCCTTCAATACAGGATCTATTTCTACACCGTTATTGATCCATTTCAGAAAATGATCCATTTCAGGTTCTAACTCATTAGCTTTCGGGGCTTCATAATGGACTTTCTCTTTACCCAACGGACCTGATACAACTTGCATATCTCCACTACGGTATTTACCAACCTCTATTTTGTACATTCCGCTGTATCCTGTCGGGAAAAGTGCGGCATGCCATCCGAATAAGCGTTGGGTTGTTACCGGAAGGGTGTAATTCTGTGTAGCATCAAGCATCATCTCTACCACGTCATCAACGTTGCGTGGAGAATCAACCAGCCCCGAAACCTCAAGCCCTAATCTTCGGGCTATGGAAGAACGTACTTGCTCTTTATTTAGGATTTCACCCTCTATCTCGGTGGATTTCAAAACATCTAAAGTCAGGGTGGAAAGTACGGCTTCTTCCTGAAGTTTAAAGCCTAAATTCTCCATTTGCCCCAGCAAACGACCTTGCAAATGCCTGACATTGGCAAGCAGCATAAGCAACCTATCGTTATCCCACTTAAAATTTGTCCAGTTTTCGTATTGATGTATAAACATAATCTTCGCATTTTATGCGACAAATATAGCGCTTTTCCGCAGCATTACAAATTTACTTCGCTATTTTTGCGAAGATTAAGCCGTATAAACTACGCAAACAATCAAAAGCAGGTGCAAGGTGCAAGTATAGATTAGCTTAAATAATTATTTACTGAACTTTCGCAAGTTAGATGATTGCGACTAAATCATCGTCTGACGATATTTTACGACCCATCTTCGCTCACGTCACTAAAAGAGTAGAACTCGCTTCGCTTTGGACAACTACTCTTTTTTACGTTTATCGTGAGCCATGGGTACCCCGTAAAACATCTAGAGGTCTCTGCTTTAGCCGCAAGCACTAACCAAGAAAACATGCGAAAGTTGAATTATTTATTAAAGAGGGGTAAGTGAAATAATTATATAAAATTGCGTTGAATTGAATGATTTGGATAAAACGGCTCTTGTTGCCGAAGTAAAGCGTAATCCAAAGAAAATTGATATGACTTTGCTTCAGTCAAAAGCCGATTCAATCAAAAAGGAACTTACAAAATATAAACTCGAGCTGAAAGGTCTCTCTATGGATGATATGTAAATGAATACATTACAGATTGTCTTTATCGGCTCTTACTGCTTTTCTTGAAGTATTGGCATAGCAGTAAACGCAGAAGTGAGGACAGGTGTTGTACATCCCTATATCTTTGCTTATCATACAACCACATGCTTTTCTTTGTCCTTTATCTTTTAGCATCATCGGCTTTAGTGGAACTTTTGATTCATCTCCGAACAATGTTTTTTCAGGTAACTCACCGTAATTGAGGTAAGCTCCGTCTATGCAACGGTTATGCTCGATGCCGTATTTGTCCAAATCAATCTCTTCGGCACAGGTAGCCAATGAGATATTCCATCCGCTTTGCGCCCAATCTTCGCGCATTTTCACAAGGCCGTCAACAATTTCATTTATTTGCGCCCGGGTCGGTTCTGCTCTATGCAAGTTCTCCTTAGTGAAAAAATTCGTTTCTTTGATAAGATTATTTTGAACTTTACGATATGCCATGACATCAACAAAACTAAAAACGAGTTTATCGGTATAGCCCTTTAGAGCATTCCCGATGTGCCGGATACGGGTCAATAATGCTCTCTGATTGAGTTCATCAGTCAAAATAAGAGGATCGAAACGCCAGATAACCCTATCCTTTCCAATCAAGGATGAAAGTTCCTTGAATGTTTCTATCCTGTTTGCTAAAGCGGGGACATTAGGTTCAAACTTCTCTCTCTCATAATCATTGAGCGTGTATTGGAAATAGTAATGAATCCCCCTTTCTTCTAATTCATTGAGATAAGGGATCAATGGTTTTGGGTTTTTGGTCCAAAACACAACAAGCTTGCAGTTTTTGAAAGAGACATACATCGGTTGCCGATTGAACGGATTGTACCAAATACAATAACCCGCTTTCAGCCTATCGACAAACCATTTAGCATAAAAGGCCGGAATATCTGTGCTTCTGCTTGCAGAGATGATTATTGGTGCTTTAGCTTCAACCGGTTTTCCGTCGTCTGTCGTTATTTTGATTTTATCGTTCATTTTATACTATTATCAATAGTGGCGATAATGAAACAAAATTAATGATAATTATTGGATATTTTATTCGTTTGAAACTGCACCTTATTATGGAATTCGTAATGTTTCGTAAATATGCAATGTTCCCTAACACAAGTCATTAGCAGCAAAAAAAGAAATCTGTTTATTATCCTGAAGCATTTGTTTCCTAAAGCTGTCATCAGCCATCGGTCTGCTTTTGAATTTCAGTCGACTCCCGGAGAACACATTTACCTGACCTATTCTTATATCAGAAATATCTTTTTACCCGGAGTTACGATTCATCTGATGGAAGGGTTTGAATTTTATCAGGCATTATTTGCACGGTGAAGATGCCGGAGAAATGGAGCGTTTCTTACATAATTGTCAGCCTTGGTTAAATATCAGAGGACTGGTTGTAACAGTCAGGGATTGGTTACGATTCTTTTATCGGAGCATTAACTTTTGTTGATATTCTTTTGATTTTTATCAGAGTAATTTATTAAATTTGTATTCTCTCTTACATAGCTGTATTTCATTGGATATTTAAAACCCTGCTCAATATATGAAAAAAGTGGTTTCAAGGGTTCAATTGAGTTTCTATGTTCTACTCCCGGCATTGTTTTTAATGCAATGTCCATGTTCTTTGGCGCAAAAACGCTATCTTTTCCACACCTACACCCTAAAAGACGGACTGATAAACAATACGATCTTTTCCATCAATCAGGACAATAAAGGATATCTTTGGATTACTACCGATGGCGGTATTTCACGTTTCGACGGTGCTTATTTCGATAATACGTTAGTGCCGCAAGTGAATAAGACACAGGCATTTTGTCAGTTGGTGGACAAGAGCCCCTCGGGTAAAATGGCGTTTGCCACATTTATGGAAGGCGTGATTGTAAAAGAAGAGAATGACAAACTGAAACAATACCTGCGGCGCAAAAAACAACTGGGGAAAAATGTGGTGCGGGCGTTGAAATGGATTTCCGACAATCAAATAATTACTTCCGAAAGCCGCAACCTGAATATGATTGACGGGGATTCCATTTACCAGATTTATGACTGCGGTGAAAACAGGAATATGTTCCAAACCATAGAGTATGATGCCGGTGAAGGAGATATTTGGTTTGGCGGACTGGATGGATTAGGGGTTATTTTTGGTGATAAAAAGGTAAAAACGCCCTTTTTCCTACCCGAAATGAAAGATGTTTTTGTGGTAAAACTCCTCTTTTGGGACAAAAATACGTTGCTTGCCGGAACACGTCAGGGGTATTACGAAATAAATATCAAATCCTATACGGTTACACAGCCGTTCCCTGAACTCGCAAACCAAAAGATCAACCACTTGTACCGCGACAGGCAAAATAACATCTGGGTTTCGTGTGTGACGGACGGTGTGTATCAAATCCGCGACAAAAAGATAGTCCGTCATATAACCCAAGAGAGCGGATTGCCTACAAGCGGTGCCATGTGCGTGTTTCAGGACGACGAGAACAATTATTGGTTTGGTACCGAAAGCGGATTGTGCCGCCTCTATTCTCTGACTGATTTTTCCTATGCGTACAATGGCGAACAACTGACCGATATCTCTCATTTCTCGCAAGATCCTTTCAAACATTTATGGCTTTCTGATCGCTCCACGCTTTATTTTATTGAAAAAGACAATGTCAGTGATGAAAATATAATCCAGGCTCCTTTCCCCTTTACAGACCTTATTTCTTCTTCATTTGATAAGGAGAAGTGTTATTTCTTTACCGAAAAGGGACTCTTTACCATGCCATCTTACGAAAAGACTCGTTGGACAGGATTGAAGAAAGAAATTGATTTTGCGGAAAACGATATTCAGGATTTAAAATGCTATTATAACGATGAAGACGGTACGCTCTGGTTAGGGTGTGTGAGCGGATTATATACTTATCGTTCCAATCGGTTGCAAAAGGTGAAAATTCTCTCCGATAAGCCCTTGCAGTTACGTCCGAAAACTATCCTGAAAGACCGGTACAACTCTTATTGGATAGGTGATTATACATTTGGATTACATCGTTTTAAATCCGATGACGAAGATGAAAACGGTGCTCTTGTGCTGCAACATGTAAAATCTTATGAATCACTCAAACCTGATTCTGCTTTTGCTACAGCGTGGATTCAGGATATGATGCTCGACCACAGCGGCAATTTGTGGATATCATCCCTTTATACAGGGGTTTATAAACTTCAAATTGATGTGCTGGATGTGAAAAAGGCTACGCTTTATTCTACCAAAAACGGACTGTCGAGCAACGATATCGCACAAATAGCTGAAGGAAAAGACCGTACGTTTTGGTTTGCCACGTCCAATGGCGCCGACCGGCTGGTAACCGACAAAAACGGGAAGGAAAAGATACTCCATTACAACGAGAAAAACGGCTTCGGGAGGAAAGTATATCAAATTTTACCGGACGACAGCGTTACCTATATCAGCTACGAAGAAGGTTTTTTCGCGGTAGAAAATAGGTTGGATAAATACCGGATTGATAAACCGTTACGCGTGGTTATTTCGAACATCTCCATCATGGGGAAGCCTGACTCTGCCGCGTTAACTTCAGGGAACAAGGTGTATAAAATTCCCTACTACCAAAATTTTATTGCATTCGATTTTGGAGCAGTGAGGCTGAGAGATAACGAAGGTGTTGATTATCAGTATAAATTGGAGGGAATAGATAAAGGCTGGTCAGAATATTCTGCACGCCGTTATGCCGGTTATAACTCGCTTCCGGCAGGAAAATACATTTTCAAAGTACGCGCACGGATGGTAAATAATGAAAAGGACGAACCGGTAACTGAGTATCATTTTCAAGTTACTCCACCCTTTTATAGAACGGTGTGGTTTATTTCCCTGCTTGCTATCTTAGCGGGCGCTGTGATATATTATATTTATTTCCAGCGTATTAAAAATCTATTGAAACTCCAAAAACTTCGTGTGAAAATAGCATCCGACCTGCATGACGATATTGGCTCAACGCTTAGCAGTATCTCCATTATGAGTGATTTGCTGCAATCGCAGTTAGACAACTCCTCCCGGTCGGAACAAATGATTCGTGAAATAGGATCCAATGCCCATACCATGCTCGATTCCATGGATGATATCATTTGGTCGGTTAATCCATCGAACGATAAATTCCAAAATCTGGCGCTTCGTATCCGCGAATACGCCATTCCGCTTTTTGAAATGAAAAGCATCCGTTTTTCCATCGTTACGCCCGAAGAGATGAACTCGCTCCCTATACCGATGGATGTCCGGCGTAATGTTTTCCTGATAGCTAAAGAGGCTATAAACAACCTGGTGAAGTATTCGGAATGTAGTGAGGCAAGGGTGGAATTTTCGATGCAGCGCTCGTTGCTGGTCTTAACGGTTGTCGATGACGGAAAAGGATTTGATATTTCGAGTGTTAAGCCTCATAGAAACGGTTTACAAAATATGAAGGACCGTGCCGGGCATATTCATGGGAATTTCTCCATAAGTTCAGAACCGGGCAAAGGAACCACCGTTACCTTTTCGGTAAAAATCATATAAAGATATGATTGACAATCTGAATGTTTATGCGTAAAATTGTACTCTTAAAATGAATAAAGCTTGCGATGGATATAAAAGTTGCCATATACGAAGATAACGACGCGCTGCGCGAAACGCTTTCGCACCTGATCAAAGGTTCCGGGCTGCTTACTTTCGCGGGCGCCTATCCCGATTGTCGCAATATCCTGGAAAATTGTGCCAATGACCGGCCGGACGTGATTGTGATGGATATTGAAATGCCGGGTTGTTCGGGCATTGAAGCCACACAGATAGTGAAAGACCATTTTCCGGAAATAAATGTGATGATGCTTACCGTATTTGAAGACCGGGATAAAATTTTTGATGCTTTGCGTGCTGGAGCTACAGGTTATTTGCTGAAAAAATCATCCGCCATTCAAATCATTGAAGCCATTACCGATCTGGCAAACGGCGGCTCGCCTATGTCCGGCGAAATAGCCCGCAAAGTGCTCGAATTTTTTACGACTCCTGAATTTGATAAACAAAACCAATACACCCTCTCCGAACGGGAAATGGAAATACTGCATCATTTGGTAAAGGGTGACAGCTATAAAATGATTGCCGACCATTGCTTTATCTCTATCGGCACCGTACGCTGCCACATCAATAGTATTTACCGTAAATTGGCCGTGAACTCCAAATCCGAAGCCGTAATCAAAGCCATCAAAGAACGGCTGGTTTGAAAAAATCATATCTTTATCGGATTGACAACGCTTTTTGAGAAAGGTATTTTTGTAATAAAAAATACTTTATCCTATGAAAACGATCGTGTCTTTCGTATCTTCCTTTTTCCCACTTACCGTTCTCTCTTTGATTTTTGTTTCGTGCGGCCCCGATGATGTAAAAGCAACCCCTGTCAAAACTTTTTATTCCGATGCCTCCTTTGATGGAGTCATAATAATTAGCTCCGGCTGCAAGGCCTTATGGAACATATTTTCAGGCGATAAAAGTAAATGGGCCGATTATCGCCCCAAACTGGTAATAAAGCACCACCATGAAAAATAAAGTTGTGAAATACCGATTGGTTTCTCCTCTCTTCATCATTTGCTGTGTGGTGTTTCCGCTTTCGGTTATGGCGCAGGAATTATCCGATATCAAGAATGTAAAGCCGTTTGCTGTCAATGGAAGTATCGGCCTAAACACCTCTTTTTACAACGCCTCGGGCATCCCCAACCGCCAGTCGCCCTTTGCGTATGGTGTCAATGCCAATGCCACACTTATGCTGTATGGCATCAGCATGCCTTTCTCGTTTACGTGGTACAGCAATGATAAGGCGGGATTCAAACAGCCGTTCAATCAGTTCGGCATCAGCCCCACGTACAAATGGCTCACGGTGCACTTGGGCTACCGGAATGTTTCTTTCTCCGAATTTACGTTAAACGGCTACACCTTTTTGGGCGTAGGCGTTGAAGCTCGTCCCGGCAAGTTCCGTTTGGGCGCGGTTTATGGGAAATTCAACCAGAATTCTGAGTACGATTTGGCAATGGCCGACAGTATCCCCAAACTCACACGTACAGGTTGGGCGGCAAAGGTAGGGTATGGAACCGACGAGCGTTTTGTGGATATCTCCCTGCTACGCATTGGCGACAGCCCCAGAAATTTTGTGGATAGCCTGGTGAAATCAGGACAGCTCACACCCGCACAAAATTTGGCGGTAGGGGTGACCTCAAAATTTAAAATTACCCCCAGGTTATTTTTTAACTTGGACGGTTCGATGAGTTTTTTTACCCATAACCGGAAAATGGGCCAATCGGACTCCATTCCACACGGTTTACTTCGTTTTGCCGATAACTTTATCACGGTAAACAACACCAGTGAATACCACAATGCCATTAAGGCCGGGTTGAGTTACCGCTTTACGTCATCGGTCATCACGAGCATCGAGTACCGCCGTATCGACCCCGGATTCCAATCAATGGGAAGCTACTTTTTCAATAACGACCTGGAGCTCATCACCTTCAATCAATCGGCTTCTTTCCTGAAAAATAAAATGAATGCCCGCGGTTCGCTGGGTTTGCAGCGGGACAATTTGGACAAAACGAAAAACAGCACCTCCAAACGGGTTATCGGCTCTCTGTCGATGAATTACAATATCAATCAAAATTGGGGAGTGGATGCCTCCTACAGTAATTTTTCCACCAACCAGCGGGCATTCAAAACCGTTCAAAACGATAGCCTGATGGTCTATCAGGTGAACCACAACCTGATGCTGATGCCGCGGTTCATGAAAACCACCGAAACCCTGTCGCATACGGTGATGCTCAACCTGAACTGGATGATGCTCAACGATAAAAATGCCAAAACGTCAAGCATGACCGATACCGACACCAAGGTGGCGATGCTGATGTATGCCCTGGGATTGTTGAAGCAGAAAATCAATATCAACGTGGGAACGAATTACACCAATATGTCCAACCAAAACTATCACAATCAACTGATAGGCGGAACGTTGGGCGTTACTTCCATGTTGCTGAAAGACAAACTGTCGCTCAACTGGAATAATTCCTTTATGTTCAATAAGATAAATAGCGAGAACGGAACGGTTTTCAATACCGGGCTGAACGCCAACTACCGTTTCCTGCCCCAACACTCGGTAACACTTGATTTCAATTTGATCAACAACTCGTTTTCAAATTCCACAACCGTCCCATCATTTAACGAAATAAGAGGAGATATAGGCTATGTATTCACATTTTAACTTTCAGAATATCCGGCGGATCATGTTCGTCCTGACTTGTCTTTTCACGGTAACGATGGCTGCCGAAGCACAATTTACGCAATCTACCGCCGTGATGCCCCCGTACTCCAATAAACTTTCGGATTACATGGCGTCGCCCGGTAAAATCAACAGCATCATTACCGTCAGCTCCGGTTATGACAGGGCAGAATACAGGATATATGTCCACGGAACGTTGATGAGTACGGACGAATCCATAATTATCCATACTAAAAACGATTATAAACCGGCTACACCCATTTTTATTAAAGGCATGCCTTCACCTACAGGTGCAGTTATATTCGCACCTTACACGCTAACTTACAGTGATATACTCCAAATATTTAACCCTCAATTTTTAGAATACAAAGGGATCACCCGCGACCAGGCGGCACAGCAGGGGCTTCCCGAGAACAGTTACCAGATCTGTTTCTCCATTTATGATTATGACACGGGACGGCCTTTGTCCGGCGCATCGGCTTGCAGCAATGTTTTCAATGTCTCATCGGTGGAAGCGCCGATGATTATCAGCCCTGTGAATCAGGCTTTGCTGAGTGAACCGGAAACCAAAAATATAGTTTTTACCTGGACTCGCCCTCCGGGTTCGCCTGTAACCACACAGTACAAACTGAAAATTATCGAATTAAACAGTCCGAACGACAACTATCAGGATAAACTCAATTCAGTTGGTTATCCCACTTTTTTTGAAACAACGGTAATGAGCAACACCTATCTTTATTCTATTGCCAATCCGCAATTGAATCAAGGAAAAACCTATGCCTTTATGGTTACGGCTGTTGACCCCTCAAACCAAACATCTTTCAAAAACAAGGGAAAAAGTGAACCTTCTATTTTTTCTTGCAAGATGGAAGAAAAAAAATCTTCTGCCGGAAGTACCGGTTCCGATTTTGCATTTATGATTCCCCGGAAATTACCACAAAACAAACCGGATACACTTGCGGTTAGCAATAATCAAGATTTGCTTGTCAATTGGGGATGGATTAAAAAAGTTACACCGGATTCCGTTATCTTAACGGATGCAGAATCGATTCAGAGTTTGGGAATTGATAAATATATTTTAAATATCACAGAGAAGAAGAAGAGCAACAATGCGGCTAATCAGCCTTTTCATTTTTCACAAACTTTTACGAAGGATATTAATGGAAATATTTCCAACAAACTGCAAGTGAGCGAGCAGGATGCAAACAATGCCGGATTTAAGGATGGAGATATTTACTTTGCAACCATTAAACAGTACGGTCAGAATGGTAATTTGATAGGTACTGTCAATAGTTCTGACTTTGTTTATAAAAGAATAACTGACGAACAGAATCAGGATGTTTCGGTTCAGGTAGTATTGAAATACAGTTTCAAAGGATTTCCCGAAATATATCCCGTCAGCAATGCCGATGTGATAGCGGAGGCATTAATACCTGCTTTGGCGGCTTCAACGGAAGATTTTTCCCCCACGATCACCATTGGCAACAAAAGTTACAAGAAAATAGCCTCTATGGCTTTCACGACGGACGATTTTGGAAAAATTACAGGTAAACTTCCTGTCCCAATCAAATATCTCAAAGATAAAACAATTTATTGCCGGTTAATTATTGGTAATCAATACTATGTGGATGATGATTTTGAACCGCAAGTCGTTGTTGCAGATAAAAATGGGGGTACCCCATTCGTTGATTTTGGACAACTGACAGCTAAAACCTACGCTTACAAGCTAAACCTGAATGTCAAGAAACGTTTTACATCCTATTACATCACGCAGGATGGAAAGAAAGTTACCGTAGAGCATAAAGAAAAAAGTGAAGCACAGAAAGAGTTTGAAAAAATAAAATCCGAAGATTTCGCAAATACGCTTAACGATGAAAACCAGGCCGGTTATTATGCAACAAACTTCTCATCGGTAGCGCCGGGAATTCCGGTGATACTTTACCGGATAGATAAAAATAAATACATTCCTAAGTACGAAGGAGATATAGACCTGAAAACTCCTGTTTCGGGAGGAGAAATAACCGTTGTGGCAAAAGGGATAACCGCGGTTGAAGGAGGCAAGTCTTATGCGGTCTTCGAACGACTGTTAGCTTCCAATACCGACAAATATAAAATTTTAGCCGTAAAAGATATAGATCAGTGGATAAACAAACAAAATCAATCCGTTTCACAAATAACAAAAGCAATAAAACCTCAAACATCGCAATCGCCGCAAACCTACCAATTCAAACCCAACACTGCCATTACCCCCACAGAGAAAATAATGCTTGAAGCAGTTGTAGCAGATATTATTACAAGTGGGGGAAGTTCCGTTAATTTTATTGATGGCAATGAGTTTATAGCCGAACCGATGGAATTTGGTTTAAATCTTCCTGAAAATGACGACCCTGATGCTTATTACAGAACGGTATCGGCAGATTACGACATCGTATCCTGCAAACCGCCTACTTCCGTGATTCGCGGGCGTTTGCTATATACATGGAAGTCGGATAAAGGGAAAGTGAAACGCCCGCTGGCAAACACCCGATTCAGGGTTGTGGTCAACTATGTGGATGATAAAAACGTATCCATCGGCTCAACAAAACAAAACTACATTAACCTGCCCGGAATGCCCGGCGGAAGCGAATCATATACTTTTATTCCCGACAAGTCCGGTAATCCCGAAGATTTGGTTCCGCTTTTTGATCAATACATGACAATGGCTTCGGGGATAACCAATTCAAATGGAGATTTTGAAGTGGAAGCGGTAAATATGAATTTTAAGGGAGATTTGGGCGCAGGTACTGTTCAACATTCAAAAACAAGCCATTCGGCGCCGATAGTAACTCCCGGAGCCGGATTAAAAGAACAATTACGAGAAAAAATTGGAGGCGGACTCGCAGGAATGGATCAAGTGGTAACAAATCCGTGGAACGACGGCAGTGGTGGCAATAATACTGAGGCGGTAGGGAGCCAGTCCGCTGTCAATTCAGGTTTCTCGGTTACTTTTGATAATTCTCTGAACTCTTTCGAGCTGAATAGCAAAAATCTCAAAAACACAAAAGGAGGAGCAGGTGCAAATACCAAGATGCTTTTTGCTCCGGCGGAAAACTATGCCCACGGTCCGAATCCGTCAGAATCTTCTCCCTTGGGGAGCGATCCGAAAAGTGAATACGAAAACAAACATTACAGCAATTTCAAGCGGGTTTTCCGGATAGTTATCGATGGTGATGCGGGTTCATATTACTATCCATCGGCCGATATAATAACTGTTCAGCCGCTCGAAGAGATCAAAAATCCCTTGAACATTACCCATTTTGTGCGGGAGTTTGAAATGAAGGTTTTCACGAACGAACTGAATGCCGACAATGAAAAACAGGCACTTACGGCCATGCAAGTAACCCTGTTCAGAGATTTGGCGGATAAAAAGAAAAATCTGCCACAAGGCGAGGGTGATGGGAAATACACCTTTGCCGAACTGATAAACCCACAGTACAATTCGCAGGACGCTGTTTCGAGTACCGGAAAAATAAATCCGACCACTGTTTTCGATAAAAAATTTGAACATCTCTGGTCGTCTGTGCCAACCGGGTATAACGCTAAAGATAAAACAAGTTTTGTTACGCTTCCGGGTCTGGTTCAGTCGCAATATCCTTATTATTTTATTGAAGCTTCAAGTTTTGTAGATAAAAGCGATAAAACTTATCAGGCTACAATACAGGAGACACCGCAGGTTCCGCAAACTATCGAAAACGACTGGACCAATCCCGATATCCCTGTTGTGAATACCGATATGGTATTAAATCCGCTGATAAGCAGAGCTCTAATTACCGTCAGAGATGTCAAATCGGGTGCCGTGATCACAAAACAGCAAAATGCGAAGGTGCTGTTGTCCAAAGAAGAACATATTTCCGGCAGCAACAATTTCAAATCCGTACCCGTAGATGATTACGGAAAAGCAGAAATACTGGCAAATGGAGGCTCATCGCTGGATCAATACATTGCCGATGGAGCATCCCCCACGAAAATTTACTTTTTTGCATCGGCCAACGGATACAAGGACTCACCCAACGGAGAGCAAAAATCTTTCAAGAAGCAAGGCGTTCAATTCACTAAAGACATCAGTCTTTCACCATCACATACTGTTTCGGGTACCGTAGTGTGCTCCGATGAGAAAAAACAAACGACTACAGTTGTGTCGTATATACGGATTGGGAACGGGAAATTCTACGAAACCGATCCGGGCGGTCATTTTGAGTTTCAGGGAGCATTCATGGCAAAGGATACGCTGAAGATCATACCTAAAGATGTTGCCTACTTCGATACAACGTATGTTTTTACCGCATCAGACGAAGCAAAAGAATGGGTAGGATTGCAGGATATTCCTGTTTTTCGTCGTCGGCATCGTATTCAATTTTTAATCACTGAAAAAAACAATCAGCCGGGTCCCTCTAAAAGCATTTCCGGTGCTACAATTCAAATGGGAGACATGACAAAAACTACGGATGCTAACGGTGTAGCTCAATTTAATTTCGAAAACGTGTCGGTCAACAATTACACATTTGTGATTCGCGGAGCCGATGGCAGTAATTATATTCCTAAAACGGTTAATATCAAAAACAAGGAAACTTCCCATTATGTTGCCGAGAAGGTAGAGTTGGAAAAAGGAAGTGAAATCAGCGGAATTGTCAGGTTAGACGGAACCCCGGTAAAGAATGCGAAGGTTTATCTCGATGTTTCGAACACATCATCGCAGGGATATGTTGTTCATAATTATCTGAAAATCTCTACAGAGCAGAACATGAACTCTTCTGCTGCGATTACGCAAGATGCCAGTCTGCTGATTGCCACTACAAATCAGGACGGGAAATACATTTTACGGGGAGTGCCGGTGGACAATCAGGATGTTGCTGTCAGGGCTACACTGGATACCACTTTCACTGTTGCAGGCGACAAGCAGACCGCTGTAATAAAATCAGGAAAAGCGGTGTTGGATTTGAATCTAAAGGCTTACAGTCAGGCTATTATCAATAAGATATACGGTTTTCCGCTGACGGTTGAAGAGATCAACCCCGTCAATTCCAAACAGGTGAAAGTAACCGGACTGGTTCATTGGACAGAAGCCATCTCCGATTTTTCTTTGAAAGAAGTAAATAAAGTACTCCGTGTTGAAGATATACTCTTCGATATGGTGAACAAAGAAGGCTCAACTGTCGGCATTGCTCACGACGATGAGGTGGCTATTCGTGGTGTATCGACCCTGAAATTGTCATATTTGAACAAGTACAATGTGGCGATCCAATCGGCAGGAGCACAAAATAACTTCAATACACAACCGCTTTTGCTGAAAAGGGAAAAAGATTTTGGAAAAATCAGCGGCAAGATAAAAATTGTGGATAACTCGTTCAACTATCCGAGCAGTTACCTGAATTTTGATAAAAGTGAGTTCTATCTGGCTAAAAATCAGAATAATTCAATCAATAATGTTGTGGACTTGGTGTCGAGTGCATTGTCTGAAACGGAAGCATCAAAATCCGCATATTTCAATACAGGCATCTACCGGAAGAAAGTTGAAACCCAAAGTTCGATTTACCGTTCCAACCCCAAACCGCTTTACTACCTGTGTGATAAAGAGGCCAATCCGATTGCATTCAAGTTGATAGATTTTCCTGCAACAGCCAATCCGTTGAAGAGCTACATCGACGAAACCGGAAAAATTAATCTGAATGTTGATTTAACGTGCAATATAGCCAATGCAAAACCGGAGAATTTCAAGGTAAATATTCCAAAAATCGTTCTAGATGAAAATAAAATCAATCCTTCTTCAGGTACAGAACCCATCAAACTTATACTTGAAAAATGGACACTGGAAGTAAAAGATTGGAGTTTTAGCACTTCCGAAGGCGGAATTGTCAGCGAAAAAGCAATGATAAGGACAAAAGTTGTGGATATACCCGTGAATCAGTTTGTATTGCGCAACGATATGTTCATCATCGACAAGTTCGGAATGGACAAATTAGCTTTGGCCGGTGGAGTATTTCCGTTGAAGGATGTTAACCCTGCAAAAGCCCATCTGAACTTTGAACAGAAAATAGGCTCGGATATGAAACCTCACTGGAATTTTAATTTGGTAAGCAACGGTACTGATAAAGTGGCATCATTACCGGGTTTGCAGGGATTGACCCATCCCGATTTGAAAACGCCGTACTCTGTTGATTTTGATTATCTGCAAATATTGAGCAACGACGAAATGGTTGTTCAGTTAAAACAAAAGGATGTTGATGCCCGGCTGAACGGAAACAGCCTTGCCACCTTTTTACCGCAAACCATTTATAATGGTCCCGATTATATGAATTTAAGCGGCACGCTCAATGTTGGCGCTCCAAGAGTAAGTGATATTTTGCTGAGCGTTATTTGGAAGAGTCCGGTTAAAACTCCTGTCTTCGAAAATGTTGACGTTGATTTTGAGACCAAAGGATTTGTCCATTTTTACTCTCAGAAAAAAGAGATTATGATTGACCAGAACCAAATAAGCATAAAAGGAAAAGTGGTAGAAAAACCCGAGAAAACATTTAACCCAATCCCTTCAACATTTGTTGCCCGTGCCGCCGGCACACCGAAATACGAAGTCATGATGCAAAAAGGCTGGGTTACCCAATTGACAAGCGAAGAGAATGAATCCATCGCAACACCTCAAAAAACGGCAACGGGATACAGCCTGAAAATTGACGAAGGCGGGATGACGGTTAGCGGAAATGATTGGACAACCACGAAATTTTCCGGTGATTTAACCAACAACGAAACATCCAAATCCGATGATATAGCCCCAACTAAGACGAGTTTTGAAATACTGGGCGATATTTCTGCCAACTCTGAGAAACTGTCGATGAGTAACATAAATACTCCATTCGGCTCCATGACGCAAGTTTTCGATTTCAAACGAAAAGAACTGATAGGCTCACTGAGTTTCAATTACGAATTGACCTTGGGGTCCCTTGTCATACACGAAGGAACCATTGCCTCTTGCTTTGGAGCCGAAGGATTTTACATTATTGGCGCTTGCAATGCATTTATCCCCGCCGGAATTTTTTCCGGGAACTACAATACGGGACTGATGGTCGGCTCTCATCAACTCAACGATGAAATGTGGCGTTTGACCAACGACTACATTGATCCGCTAGTTCAAAACTGGTGTTATAAAAAAACAACGGAACGGCTCTCCGGGTTCTATTTTGCATTCAACCGTGAACTGTTTAAAGCTCAAGAAGGTTTCGATTTTATTCTTGCAAAAGGATACGTGGACGCACTTGGATTAATTGGCGGAAACACCTATGTGAACGTTACAGGCGGTGAATGGAAAGTGGGATTGGGCGGATATGTACACCTGCATGCAAAAGCCGCACTTTCATCCGTAACAGGTACAAGCATATCCGGTTATGCTCTCGGTGAAGGAAAAATCGAATTTCAAGTAGGCACCCCTACCTTTATTGATGCGACAGTTACACTTGGCTTTGGCGCAAGCATATCGCAGTGGACACCCTTTGGAACAGTAAGCGCTTCAAAAGAGGTGAATGCCATGGCAAAAGGAGGAACAAGCGGATTCTCTTTCCTGTTGGAAAGTGGAGGAATTAAATTGGATAGTTGCAAATAATGAAAAATATAAACTATATGAGAACAAGAATATATATCCTGGCTTTATTGAGTTGGTTTGCAGTGATACCATTTGCAAAAGCTCAATCGTATTCGGGGAAGGCCTATGCAACCGGAAATTTCATATTTTGCGGAAAAGAATTGCCGAAGAATTTTTCCTATCTGGTTGAGAAAAAAAGCGAAAAAGGCGATTGGATTTCTGTAGCGGAACTGAAAGCTCCGGTAAATCTATCGGAATGCAGGGCAAGGCTCTCATTATTACCGAAAGTTGTGGCATCTGTTTCTGCTTTTGATTCTGAAACAGCCGATTTTATCTGGGAGAAAATAAAAAAATCATCCGCCTCGCTCGATTCTCTATACGCACATTCCGGCGATCCGCGTTTTCAATATACTGTCGGTGTGGGCTGGTTCGACGATGGGTTGAAAACTCCCGGAACTTATCAGTATCGGATCAGCCGGTTGAGCAAATCGGGGGGCCGAACGCCGATTGGTGAAACAAAGGTGGTTTTTCCTGCCAAGCCGTTCGAGGCAGAAGCCATCCCGTTGCGTTATAAAATAAATCTGGGAAACATTGAAATCAGCTACGATATGACTGATATAAAAAATACCGTCGGGTTGAAGTTGTACCGCAGTATTTATCAGAAGACAGCATTTAAAGAGATAGGGGTTAAGACACTCTTTACGAATGAAAAAGGAAAGATGGTGGCCGTGCTTAATGACGATGACGTAAAAACCGGACTGACATACAGCTATGTGGCTGTGCCTTACGATGGGTTGGGCAATATGGGGAAAAGGGCAGAAACCGTCAATGTTTATTTTGTTACCAAGCAGGCCGATGTTGGATTAATTACGCAATTCACGGTTACGCCTCAACCCGAAAAAGGAGGGAACCTGTTGAAATGGGATTATAACCAGGCAGGGTTTGTAAGTTCTGTTGAAGTTTATCGTTCAACTTCTTACGAAAAAGATTACAGACGTGTTGTCTCGCTTCCTTCCACTCAAAAGGAGTATTTTGATGAAGAAAACCTCGCTCCCTCCATTGCCTACTATTATTATCTTGTCCTGAACAATGGTCAGGGAAACAGTATGCCAAGCACCCGTGTACCGGCTATTTTACAGGGGAAAAGGGAAAACTTCATCCCTCCTCAGGACCTTTCGCTAACCAGAAACAGCAATGTGGTAAAACTTCAATTCAGGCGCGTGGGATATGACGTTCGTGGGTATTACGTGTATCGTGCCAATGGTTATTCGTCCGAACTTCATCAACTGCCCCGGATGATTCATTCTACCGATAGTCTGGTTGTATATACCGACACATTGCCTTTGTCCAACCGGTCATCGGTATATAGCTATGCGGTAGCTTCAATCAATACATCGTACAACATCAGTCCGGTGAGTAATCGTGTAAATACGGTTTTCAGTGGAGGCCAACTGCCTGTTCCCGACAAACTGAACGCAATGTTGGAAAACGATGAAGTAAGGCTTGTCTGGAACGATGTTTCCGGGTTGAACTCTGCACTATCAGCCTATGAAGTATATCGAAAAACAGTGAATAATGAGAATGAAGCAGAGCCTGAAAAACTACTGGAAACGGTTAATTTCATGACAAACAGCATTAAAGACAATACAGTCTTACCCGGTAAAAAATATATTTATCGTGTCAGAAGCATAGGCGCAGATGTAGGCGACGCGAGCAGTTTCAGTTTGCCATACAGCATTTACATGCCAACAAGCGGCCTTTTGCCTCCGGGAGAAGTTTCTGCCATTGCCTCATCGCAAAAAGTGACGCTTAAATGGACCCTGCCGTTGTTAGAAGATATTGAATCTGTATTGCTTTATCGCGCTGCTGAAAACGAAAAAGCAACCCTGCTGAAAACCTTGGATGCAAAAGCGGAGAGCTACGATGATGCTTCGGTAAAAAAAGGAACGATCTATTATTACTTTGTAGTAATCAAATACAAAAACGGGTTGGAAAGTAAGCCTACCGATTCTGTGAGCGCGAAAGTGTAGAAAAAATAATGAAAGCCCCCCGTTCGCAGGAAGCAAATATCAGGGGGGTAGTATATTAATACAAGTTCATTGAGAGCAGGTTCAGACCAAACAATCTTTGTTTTCACAAGCCAAGTTTTTTTCGAACTTCGTCAGTCGTAAATACACGGTCTTCTTTTCAAGTGCAGAAGCATCGTTCACATTCGGAATATCCTCTGCTATCATTCTTTTTCTTGCTTCTAAACTTATTGTATTCATGTCTTAACTTTAAAATTTATTATTTGCAAATGTATGAATGATAGTCGTATAAACCTGATTATCCTAAATGGGTGTACCCCCTGTGTGCTTGGGTATCGTTGTGCTGTAATTGAGAAAGATTGGGCGTTTGTCTGCTATGACTTCTTATTATTTTGCAGTCTGTAATTTTTCGGCGTAACCTGGTAAACTTCCTTGAAACATTTAATAAAATAATGCACCTGATTAAAGCCCGAGAGATAGGCGACTTCAGACACCGAAAGTTCTGTTTCTCCAAGCATCTTGGAAGCTTTTTTCAATCGGACATTACGGATGAAATTATTGGGAGTTTCCCCTACAATTAATTTAAATTTCCGATGCAGTACTGTTTTACTCAAGTTCATTTCAGAAGCGAATTCATCAATTTTAAAGTTTTCATCCATCAGGTGATCTTCGATTATCTGAATGGCACGTTGCAGGAATTTATCTTTTGAATGTATTTCGCCTGATTCATCCTGGGGAGAAAGTAAATCTGCAATAAATTGTTTTCTACGTTGTTGGAGCGTAGCAAATACATTTTCAAGCTGTTTGATTAACGTATCTGAATCGAATGGTTTTTTAATGTAAAAATCTGCACCGGCTTTATAGCCCTGCATTTCATCTTCCGTTGAAGATTTGGCAGAAAGCAAAATGACAAATGTGTCGGAATACAACGGTGTATTTTTTATTGTTGAACAAAGAGTAAGCCCATCCATTTCAGGCATCATTACATCAGAAATTACAATTTCGGGAAGGACATTTTTAATGAAGTTTAATGCTTCAACACCATTGGAAACCACACCAACTTCAAAATGAGCCGACAATTTCTTTTTCAGATAATCCCGTAATTGGTCATTGTCTTCAACTAAAAGGATGGAATATACACTGTCCGTTTCAAAATCTTCCCGCTCATTGCCATCAGGCTCCAAATTTTCAGTTAATTTCGCCGGAAGAGTTATTGTGATTGTGGCTCCCTTTTCAGATTCAGAGTTCAAAGCAATGTCACCGCCCATCATAAGTGCAAATTTTCTTGAAGTGTATAGCCCAAGTCCAAGCCCCTGTGTTTTGACATTTTTCCCTTCCCGATAATATTTTTCGAAAACCTTGTTCCGATTTTGCTCGCTTACGCCAACCCCGGTGTCTTTTATTATGATTTTAAAAAAGTTGGTCGAAGTCGGATATTCAAGTTTGACATTTACATTTCCACCTTCTTTATTGAACTTTATAGCATTGCTTATCACATTGTACAAAATCCGCTCGAGCTTAATCGCATCAACAGAAACAAAAAGCTTCTCAACGTCAGTGTTATACGCTAATTTAATTTCCCTCGATTTTGCGAGATAATCAAATGCATTGATAACAATTCGGATGAACGAGGCAAGTTCCACACTTTTTTCCTTAATTTCCTCATCCATCAATTCAGCTCGCTTAAAATCAAGTATTGTATTAAATAAATCAGACAGGAAAGTCGCATTTTTGGAGATAATTTCCAATTTTTCATGCTGATCTTCATTCATACTTTGATCCCTCATCAGATCTTTTACAGGTGCTAAAATCAAAGAGAAGGGAGTTAATAGATCATGCGACAATCCGGCAAAGAAGCTCTCCTTCTCCTTCAACAACTCATCCTTCTTTTTCTTTTCAATTTCTTCAAGCCGTTGAAGTTGACGCTTTTTATAGTAATTTTTTGTATAGAGGAAGATACTGTACAGCAAAAGTAATATTGCTGCAAAAAAGAAAAAATAGAATAATTTTGTCTTCCACCACGGTGGCGAAACAGAGATTTGCAGGCTGTAAAGAGAATCATTGATTTCGGTTAAGATTTCACTGTTTGAGCGAATCAGCAAAGTGTAATCTCCCGGCGGTAATTGAGAAAAAGTAAGCGGTTTAGATATGTCAAAATGTTGCCAATTTTCACTAAATCCTTTAATTTTATACTGATAGCTGTTTTCGTAATTTCCCAAACCCACCTCGGTAAATTTAAGGCTGATCCATTTACAAAGGTATGATAAAGCAAGTGAATTTATGTATTCGGTATCTTCGTTTAGAATGACTTTTCCGTAAATCTTTTGTCCTACATCCACCGTTTGATGATCAATTTGGAGTTCCGTCAACAATAATTTTGAATGGTTGGGTTGGCTTAAAACGAATTTAGGATCTATTAAAACAAGATTTTCAGTGCCTCCAAACACAATGTACTGTTTATTATTCATTTCAAGGCATGAAGACGAGAAAAACACTTGTTTGTTGAATGTTTCCTGGTTAATTTCTCTTAGCTCATGATTTTCATCGACGTAGCAAAAGATCCGGTTCGAAATTGAAAACCACAAATTATCATTTGCATCCAATAGAACGTTACGGATAGCACCTTCGGGAAGCATTTCGGATGAAAATAGACTTTCCAGGTTATCGCCTGTAGAGTAATTGAGTTTACGCAATCCACCTGAAGTCCCTAACCATAAACATTGTTTTTTTACATCATCAGTAAGGCTGTACACCATGTCCGATATGCCTTCTCCGTATCGTTGCGCTTTATGAGTTAAAGGGTTAAACAGATAAACACCATTATGCGATGACACCCAAATTTGGCCGTCGGAGGCTTCTGCAAATCCGGTTATCTCATCCATACCAAATGAATCATAATGGATATAATCAGTAAAAGTATTCTTTTCGCTGTTATAGTTTACTGAAACAAGTCCAAATTGCTTTGTTCCTATCCAAAAACGAAATTTACTGTCGCGAAATATGGAAGTTATTTTACCAAAATTATTGTCTGTCTGAAATTTTTTAAGTGAGAAGTCCGTACTCTTATCCTTCATCGAAGCATACAGTATACCAACATCATCATTTCCAACAATAAGAACATCATCATCACTATAGAGCGACAGGATATATTTTTGAAAAAAATTATCCGATTTTTTTATTTCTCTGGGCAGTAAAATCCGATTTTTAATATCATAAAGATAAAGCCCGTCACCCTGGGTACCTACAAGCAGATAATTATCCTTAAAATAACGGAGAGCATAAACCGCGGAAAGGTTATTCCTGTTAATTGGGGAAAGAGTGGTAATACCTTGCTCTTCATTATCCAGACGATAAAATCCGGTTCCATACGTACCCATCCACACCGTATTATAACGGTCCTGAAAGAAAGATAAAATAACGGGTGCATTTATTTTTAGCGGTGTAATTGATTTGCCATTATTTATATCGATTTTTTTTACACCATCGCCCCAGGTTCCAAGATAAAATTTTTTTTTGTCCGCAGTAGAGAAAATACGATATACATCTTTCACTTCGTTATTTATTTCTCTTTCCACAACAGAAAAATTGTTTTCACTCCACTCCAGTTTATGCAAACCATTTGTCCAGGTAGAAAACCACAAACTATTTTTTTCGCCTGTATCCAGAAATTGTGTTATAGCATAACGTGTTCTGTTTATAGCTATATCTTCCTTTTTATTGATATCATATAAAAAATAGCCAAAATAGGTTCCAATCCATAGTTTTCCCTTTGGTTTTTCCACGATACCGGATATAATATTCTTCGGGTAATGCTTTAATACTTTATAAGATAGATCACCCTTATTGGTGGGTTCCAACTGAAAAAGGCCATCTTCCCAACTTCCCAACCAAATATTTTTTTGTGAATCTTCATAAATGGAAATGACCCGCTGTGGATACTCTTTTACAATTTTACTGATGTGAGTAAATTTATTTTTGCGTGGATCAAAAATATCCACTCCACCAGTTTTGAAGCCGATCCATAACAGTCCGCGAGAGTCAAACATCAGTGTTTCGATATTATTTTCCGTAAGGCTGTTTTGAGAATTACTTTCTTTTCGATATACTTTGAATTTTTTTCCATCGAAACGGTTAAGCCCGTCATTTGTTGCAATCCACAAATAGTTCTCATTTTCACAAATAGATGTCACATCCGTTCCCGAAAGTCCGTCAACAGTAGTGAAATGCTTGTATTCCTGGGACGGCAATGAAAAAGAGAATAGAATTGCCAATACAATGGAAAAGAATCGTTTCATGTGTCGGGTATGTAAAAACGGCTTGTGATTTAATTGTGCAAGTTAAGAAATCATTTTATAAAAACTACAACTTACCGTCAAAATATTTGTAAAACATACTCAGGCATGGGTAGCAGTAAATTCTCCTATTTTCTGATATTGTTCATAAAGGGAAGAATATATTTCTACGTTTTCGGGATTGGGAATGTATTCATGCTCGAAACCTGAATTCATTGCCTCCTGGGCATCTTCGACAGTGACATACACTCCGGCTGCCGTCGCTGCAAACATTGCAGCTCCCAGGGCGCATGCTTGTTCTGTTTTACATACTTTTATGGGCATGTTAAGGACATCACTAAGCGTCTGCATTACAAACGGAGATTTTAATGCAATTCCGCCAATACCAATCACGTTGTCAATTCTAACTCCCTCATCTCGCATACGCTCTACGATTGCTCTTGATCCAAAAGCAGTTGCTTCTACCAGCGCCCTGAAAATGCGAGGTGCAGTGCTGCCTAAAGTTAAACCGGCGATAGTTCCTGTTAACTTTTGATTGGCATCCGGCGTCCGGCGTCCGTTCATCCAATCCGTAGCTATTACAGTGCTTTCGTCTATTGGTGTTTTTTCAGCTTCAATAGTCAGTGCCGGAATGATTTTGTCTGTTGTCTCTTTTATCAGTTTTTGTTTTGCCTCATCATCAATTACCGTACTCTTTGATAAAATATTGTTCAACGGAAATTCCAAAACATGCTTAAACCATGCATAAATATCGCCAAAAGCAGACTGTCCTGCTTCCAACCCTATCATGCCGGGTATAACCGAACCTTCTACCTGACCGCATATTCCGCGAATAAGATTATCGCCGATATCTTCACGCGATGCCACCATAATATCGCACGTGGAAGTTCCTATTACCCGGACAAATGTATAAGGCTTAATATTGGCGCCAACTGCTCCCATATGGCAATCAAATGCTCCTCCCGCCACTACAACATTTGTTGTAAGCCCTAACCGTTTTGCCCACTCTTCGGTAAGTTTTCCGACAGGTTTTTCTGCCGTGAACGTTTTTTCGAAAAGACGATCTCTGAAACCCGATAAAAGCGGATCCAACGTTGTTAAGAATTCCTCACCTGGAAGCCCGTCCCATTTTTCGTTCCACATGGCTTTGTGGCCGCAGGCACATCTGCTTCTTACGATATCCGAAGATTTTGTGACTCCCGTCAAAATTGCCGGTATCCATTCACAGTGTTCTACAATAGAGTAAGCCGCTTTACGGACCGATTCATCTTGCCTGAGTATGTGAAGTGCCTTTGCCCAATACCATTCTGACGAGTACACGCCTCCTTCGTACGAAGTATAATCTATCTCCCATTTTGATGCAAGTTCATTAATTTCCGTAGCTTCTTTAATGGCTGTATGATCTTTCCATAAGACAAACATTGCGTTTGGATTTTCTGCAAATTCCGGCAATAATGACAGGGGTGTTCCTGCTTCATTTGTAAAAACAGGAGTGCTTCCCGTTGTGTCAAAGGCTATGCCCACTATATTCTCTGCTGTACCCTCAGGCGATGTGGATAAACACTCCTTAATAGAGGCTTCCAGTACTTCTAAATAATCAAGAGGGTGTTGCCGATATTGATTTTTTGAAGGATTACAGTATTTCCCCTCTTCCCATCGTGGATAATATTTAACAGATGTTGCTACTTCTTCACCTGTTCCCGTATTCACAATTAATGCCCGGACAGAATCACTTCCGTAATCTACTCCTATAACGTATTTCATTTTTTTTCTATTATGCGGGTTAGTTATCGTAACGCTCTGTTAAGCATATAATATACCTCGTTGTTGCGCAAATCCTGTTTGAAGTTACGCATCGTAGTGCCTTTATCAATCAGTAACATTTCCATATCGGCAATTTCGGCGAAGTCTTCCATGTATTCGGGTGTCAGTGCAAAAGAGAAGCTGGAGTGGTGTGTGCCGCCTGCCTGAATCCAGGCGCCTGCGCCTACTTCGAAGTTTGGCTGTGGAATCCACAATGCACAGGCAACGGGCAGTTTAGGCAGATCGTTGGGTTTTATCACATCCACAACATTTACAATCATGCGGAAACGATTTCCCATGTCAATAATCGTGCTGGCAATACCTTGTCCTTCATGTGCCTGGAAAACCAGGCGAGCGCAGGTGCCCGCGTCGCCGATACCCAGAAAGTGCACCTGCAATTGTGGCTTTTGGTTGGAGATGGACGGATTGATTTCGAGCATATGTGCCTGCAGGATGGAACTGTTTTCTCCGTCGAAATTCAACGTGTAATCTTCCAGGAACGAGCATCCGCCTTCCAGCCCCTGACTCATTACCCACATGGTGCGAACGAGCGCGGCTGTTTTCCAATCGCCTTCGGCGCCAAAACCGTAACCTTCCTGCATCAACCGTTGCGAAGCGAAACCCATCAACTGGTCCATGCCTTCCAACTCATCGAAACTGGTGGTAAATGCTTTGGCTCCTTTCTCTTCCAGGAAACGGCGCAAGCCAATTTCCTGAGCGGCTGCAGCACGGATGTGTTTGTGATTTTCAGTTCCTTTTTGGGAATCTTCGGCAATGTCATACAGTCGCTCGTATTCGTCCACGAGCGTGTCGATCTCTTCCTCTTTTACCGCATTTACATAAGGCACGAGCCTGGCGATGGGCGCATTGTCCACGTGGTAGCCTAAACGAATTTCAGCTTCCACTTTGTCGCCGTCGGTTACGGCTACGTTGTTCATGTTGTCGCCAAAGCGAATAATACGCATATCCTGAGCATCTGCCCAGCCGACGCATACGCGCATCCATGTGGCTATTTTCGATTGCGTGCTTTTATCTTTCCAATATCCCACGACTATTTTACGCGGTTTGCGCAAACGGCTGGTAATGAATCCAAATTCGCGGTCGCCGTGAGCACTTTGATTCAGATTCATGAAATCCATGTCGATGGTATCCCATGGGATTTTTTCGTTGTATTGAGTGTGTAGATGCAACAATGGTTTTTTGTAGTCCAATAAGCCGTGAATCCACATTTTGGCCGGTGAGAACGTGTGCATCCATGTGATGACGCCCACACATTTTGTGTCAGCATTTGCTTTTCTGAGAATTTCCGATATTTCCCGGGACGAGTTGGCCGTTCCCTTATAAATAACTTTAACGGGAAGATTTCCTGATTCGTTCAATCCTTTTACCATTTCGGTGGAGTGTGCGTCCACTTGCACAACCGCATCACCTCCATATAGGAGCTGTGCTCCCGTTACAAACCATACTTCGTAATCTTGATAATTCATAATTTCTTCGTTTTTAATTGATTGTTTTTTGAGTTGCTGCTAAGACACAATGGCCTGAATTAATTTTATTGTCCGTAATATGCGTCCGGGCCATGTTTTCTATAAAAATGTTTCTTAATCAAATGCGGATTCATTGTTAAATCGGGATTCAGTGTATAAGCAATGTAGGCCATTTTAGCCACTTCTTCCATAACCACAGCGTTATGCACTGCCTCCTCTGCATTCCTCCCCCAAGAGAATGGTCCGTGATTTTTAACAAGAACCCCGGGAGTAAACCCTGGATTAATCCCTTTAAACCTTTTAACAATAACATTCCCGGTTTCTTTTTCATACTCGCCTTCAACTTCCTGCTGAGTCATATCTTCGGTGCAGGGAATTGCATCGTTAAAATAGTCGGCATGCGTTGTCCCAATATTTGGAATACCCAAACCGGCTTGTGCCCATGCTGTGGCATAAGTAGAATGTGTATGTACAATTCCTCCAATTGTTTTAAAAGCATTATAAAGCACAATATGAGTGGGCGTGTCTGATGATGGTTTGTATTTCCCTTCAATTACCTTTCCGCATACATCAACAACAATCATATCGTTGACTCTCATGTTGTCGTAAGAGATACCTGAGGGTTTAATTACAATCAGGCCCTCTTCTCTGTCTATAGCACTTACATTTCCCCAGGTAAATACTACCAATCTATGTTTTACGAGGTCGAGATTGGCTTTATAAACCTCCTCTTTGAGTTTTTCAAGCATCCTTTTCAATAATTAATTACCAGAAATAAATATAAAACGCAATCGTAATTCCCAGAATAATAACAGTGTGTATAATATCCCAATGATTCCAGCTTGCACGGGTTTCGGCTCTTTGTCGCGCCGTGGCTGTACCAAAAACAAGACCTTGTATTTTTTCGGGAGAGGGAGCCTTTGTGAACAAACTTACCCCTACAACAACAAGAATACAAAACAAAAACATCCAACCGCAAAAGAACAACCAATTGGTATCATAAAACACATTTTTAAAAACACTCTCAGTTGCATTTGACACGTTGCTATAAAAAATATTTGCTCCTAAACGTGTAAGTCCAATTACTAATCCGGTTATTAATCCCCACATACCTCCCTGAGCCGTAGCTTTTTTCCAGGTAATTCCAAGCAGGAATGTAGCAGCAATACCCGGGGCCAATACAGATTGAACATCCTGCAAATAAGCATACAAAACATTTCCTATACTGCGCATGATAGGTATCCATAAAATTCCCAGCAAAACTATTACTGCCGTTGCGATTTGCCCTATCACAACCAACTTCTTTTCGGAGGTTTTGGGTTTGAAGCGCTTGTAAAAATCGATAGTAAATAAAGACGCTGAGGAGTTAAAAAGGGAAGCCAGAGAGCTCATTAAAGCAGCTAATATTCCACAAACGACCAATCCTTTTACTCCGACCGGCAGGAGCTTTGTAACTAATGTGGGAAACGCCGCATCTGCATTGACGTTGCCATTGGCCAACATAGGGAGAAATGCTTCTCCGCCGGCACCGATACTTTTTTGATGAATGGCAAAAGCGATCATCCCGGGAATAAGAAATAGAAATACAGGCAATAACTTCAAGTAAGCCCCAAAGATTGAACCCCGGCGTGCTTCTCTCTGACTCTTGCCGGATAAAACACGTTGTACAATAAATTGGTCTGTACACCAATACCAGAACCCTATAATGGCAGATCCGGTTAATGCACCGAGCCATGGGAAATGGGGATCTTTATTATTACGAATAAGATCAGTCATGGTATTTCCATAATCATTTACCGGAACAGCGCCGGTTATTCGTATCATCTCATCCCATCCTCCCAATTCTCTTAATCCCAGTACAAGGATTATTAAGGAGCCAAGGAGTAAAATAGGAGTTTGAAGAACGGATGTGTATAACACCGACCTCATCCCTCCAATTACGGTATAGATGGCTGTGATGAGCACCAATCCAACAGCGGCAATCCAAAAGAAATCTATACCCCATAATTCCTTGATTCCAAAAACCTGTTGAAAAACAAGTCCTCCGGCATAAACAGTTACGGCAACCTTGGTTAATACATAACTTACCAAAGATATGACAGAAAGAATAGTCCGCGATTGAGGGTTGTACCGCCTTTCTAAGAATTCGGGCATAGTATATACCATACTCCGGCTATAAAATGGTACAAAAACCCATCCAAGAATCAAAATCATCCATCCTTGTATCTCCCAATGTGCCATGGCCATACCACTCGAGGCTCCTGCTCCCGCAAGACCAATCAAGTGCTCTGAACCAATGTTTGATGCAAAAATAGACGCTCCTATGGCGAGCCATGTTGCATCCCGTCCCCCTAAAAAATAATCAGCAGAGTTGTCTTGCTTCTGTTTCAGTACCCAGACAATAATCCCTATCAAAATAAGGAAGAACAAACCAATTACAATCCAATCTAATGTTACCACGATTTAAAAATTTAAAAAATTGTATTTATTATGAATTTATTTTGAATGGGTGTTCAAATCTCCCACTCGGGACCTCACTACAGCCGAAGGAGGAACTTGTTTGAAATAAGCTAATACTCAGTAATTATATCCTAAAATATCCAATACTCTCAGATTTTTATCATTTATTGAAACTGTCTTGTCTTTTAGAAACTCGACTAAAATATTCCACCTTTTGTCTTTTTTATCGTACCAAAGATTTTTGTCGAAAGCTCCTTCATGTTTTGTAAAACCATCTCCACTGTATTTTAGCGGCCCAACATAATAGTTGTTTTCAATAAAGTTGTTGGTTGATGCTGTGGCATCAAAAGCAAGGTTTGGCTCTTCTACGAAAATGTAATTACGCCTAAAGAAGGTACTGTCAGCATATCCGTGCCAATCATCAGACCGGACAATCCGTTTGTCCATTTGGGGCAGTTCTTTTCTCAGGACATAGAAGATGTTTTTTTCAATTTTGCTGTTTTTAGTTGGGCCTGTGATATGGATTATTGGTGAATAATGTTCTGTTTTCTTTCCAGTAACTATATGTTTCCTGATTCCGTCATTGATGCTGACATTATATTCAGCTACGGTTCCAACATTTCCTACACTCCAATCCAGGGGCCACCCGCCTGAGTTACACAGTAAAAGAAATCCACCGTCGTTGTTGCTGCTCAGATTGTATCGGATTTGTGTATTTGTGCAATTATAATCCGAATCATAGCTGTAACCGTCGGTCTGAGATTTATGTCCGTCAACAACATTAAATTGAATAATGGTGTTATCGCTTGAAAACGGCCAAATTCCGTCACATGCTTCAGTAACGGGAAGTATAGGCGGGCAGTTTTTCATGACATTGTATTCAATTATTGCTCCATCGCAGGCCGTAGGAACAATTCCATCGCCGGGAACACCATCCAGTACATTGTTTCGGATTACAACATTAAGATTTGGCAACCAGATATTTCTTGCCCAATTTCCCCACATAATGATTCCGTTGCGCTGGCAATCTTTTATCAGGCATTTTTGAACGAGCAGTCCGTCAAAGTACGATGGAATGGAATCTGTTTTATCGTCTCTGTAATTTCTCAACATCATTGCCTGGCCTCCACCCGCATCTTCGTGTTCATGTCCTTCACCTTTTATCAGCGAACCATACACATCGTGAATGAAAAGGTTGTCAATGGTTATGTCTTCTGCTTTTCCATAGTTGTAAACTTCCACCAGCAATCCATTGAGATATGGGCGGATTTTTTCCCCTTTGTTAGATATTTCAAGGTCCCGTAAAATGATGTGTTCGCTGTTGAAAATATGAACCATTTCTAAAAGGGAGGCATCTCCTTTGATGTGTGGCATTGCTTCTCCTCCATATTTTCCGATTGTAATCGGCCTGTTTTTTTTACCTTTGCCGGAGAAAAACAGCTTTTCAGTAAAAACGACACCTGATTTGAGTAAGATGCTGTCGCCGGGTTTTATCTCCAGGTCCATTAGTTTGCTCAAACTCTTCAAAGGTTCTCCGGGCTTGGTTCCTGAATTGGAATCATCACCGTTTACAGCATCAAAATAGTAATTAGTGGTTTTAACGGATTGGGAACAGGCTGTTAATAAGATTATCGATGCTGATATAAGAGTTCTTAATAAAGTTTTCATCGTGTTTTGTTTTGTCTTTAACCGTTAATTTATTCCCAGTCATCCGTCCGAAATGATGAGACCGGTAATCCTCCTGTTCCGAATAATTCGGCATTTACAAAATCCTTGAATGCGTATCGGACCGCTTTGGGTTCTTTCACTAAATGACTTTGGACAACAACTGTTCCATCTTCTTCGTTAATATAGGCTTTTGCTTTCACGAAAACTCTGCTTTCTCCTGCTATTTCAAATAGCTGAAGTTCTTTGCCGTAACTGGTAAGTCCCATGAATTGCTTTGAAAAATGGATGATGGCGCTATTTCCCTCAACTTCCATTCGTTCATATTCGGGACTTTCAGCTTCAAAGCCGGAAAAATCGTATGTTTTTGAAAGTGCAAGCATCGCAAGACGCTGACCGACTTCTTTTTTTCGTGGAGGATGAATCTGATACTCTTCGCCCACATCCAGTATAACTGCCATTGCACTGTTCGGAATCAGAGATTGCGACTTCATCTGTGCTTCGCGTTGATAAGCAGAAATCTCAGGCCATTGCGGCGTGAAGAAGTTCCACTCCTTGTAATCATAGGGCGCTATTTGGACAAAGTAAAACGGAAAATCTCCCCGATTCCACTTTTTTCGCCACTCTTTCACCATTGCTGCAACCGAAGGAGCATAACGTGGCACATTGAAGATATTTGACTCGCCCTGATACCAAAGCATGCCTTTTATTGCATAATTTTCTATTGGATGAATCATGCCGTTATACAATACGGTTGGCACATTGTTAACCCATGGAGAAGCCTCATCGCTTTTGGGTGGCACCGTAATATCACTGAATTCTGCACAAGCTGCATCTGTCATCCAGGCTTCTACATTAGAGCCGCCATAACTGGAATTTATTATGCCTATCGGAACATTCAACTGCTGATAAAGCAAGTCTGCAAAAAACCAACAAACAGCGCTGCAATCGCCGGCAGTTGAAAGCGCTGCAACTTTCCACTTAGCATCTTTAAATTCCTCTTGAGGTCTGTATGCTGCCAAAGTCGGGATGTTGATAAAATGGATTTTTTTCCCGGTTGAGTTTAATATGGCTTCTGTTGCTCCTATCACCGGTTGATGGTGATACCCTTTAAGCTGCATACTCATATTTGATTGTCCGCTCGCCAGCCAAACTTCACCGATATAAACATTTTTCAGTTTGATTGAACCTGAACCATTTATGGTTATATTGTATGGACCGCCTGCCGTGGGAGTTGCAAGAAGAGTCATCCATTTACCGTTTTTATCGGTAGTGATGTTATATGACCTGTTATCCCACGATGTTGTCACATGAATTTTAGAATTTTCCTTTGCCCATCCCCAAATAGGAGCCTTTGTCTGTTGCTGCAATATCATATTATCGGAGAAGATGGAACCTAATTTCAAATTCTGACTAAAGACGGATACGCAAAAAAGCAGACTACATATTATCAGGTTAATTTTAATTATTCTCATGATTTATTTAATTTTTATCAATTGTTCGTTATTGGTTTTTATACTGATTATCCCAACCTTATTAAAGCTGTCAGTTTCCGGTTTTACATCGAAATAGATTTTAGAGTTTTCAGGCAATGGATAAATTACCAATCGGAGGTTTTGTCCACTTGCAGACGGTATCAACCTTTTCAACCCAATCTGCCAGGAGATATTATTATTGAAATCATCTGCAGAAAGCCTGTACCCGTTATAGAGTTCAGCTCTGTCGCCTATATAACTGATGTGTAAATAAGAAGTGTTGTGGTTTTTGAAAAGATCCCGGGGAACATTTATTTCCCATTCTCCAAATCCTGGATATGTCAGCTTAGTTGCAAAATCCGGAGTATTCACGACTGTCGGTTTTACGGGTATTTCATGTCGGCGGGTCGGAGCTGGGTAAGTGTACATATCCATGGTGAGCCACGATAAGTCTGATGAGAATTCCACCCGATCATAATTTTCATATTCCACTATAGCTCTTGCTGAAAATTTTGCTTTACCCTCAATAAACGGAAAAGACAGGTACATGTTATTTTCTCCCTTGCCCACATATCCGGTAATATCTATTGCATTTACCATATTCGCTTTTATCTCTTGATTAATCCATTTATCATTCACATGAATTCTACAATCCGATTCAGGATAAATGAAAAGAGTAGCCCGACGAATGCTTGATGGATTATCCAAGCTGAATTCTTTTTGAAATATTCTGTGGTATCTTGCCTGATAATCGGGGATTTCTTTGAAGTTGGCAGACTCAAGCCATAGTGCATCTTGTAGGATTGGATGCGGCGTAGCCCTTAACTCCTCACCTTTTGTTACTGTATAATCATGTTCAATAAATCCGTTTTGAGCAAGTTCAAATATTTTCACTTTTTCATCCGTAGAGTAGGCATAAACTTCGTTTGATTTTATATACATGCCTGCATTGGAAATATAAAATTCTTTCTTTCCGCTGCGCTCAAAAATCCATGAATCCGTTGCATCTTTTTCCGTAAGTATCCATATCCGCTGTTTATTTCCATCAATGGATGATACTTCCAAAAAACAGTTTTTGCCCGGCCGGATATCCGAAACCAAAATCAAACCGTCTTTTTTTACCACTTTACCTTGAGCAGTTTGAATGTTTGCTACTGTTGAAGCATCAAAAGCGAATTCTACAGGGATATTTTTATTCTGAAAAAAAACATATGTGTTGTCAATAATTGTGAGCAATTGAGCTGTTGCGTATTTAAGCAGCGATTTATCCATTTTCAGATTGAGAGGCCATATAAACAAGGTGCTGTCAGGTATTTCAATATTTTTCTGAGGAAATTTTAATGTTTCGTTTTTGAACTTAATGCTGAACTGTACATTTTTTCTGACTTGCATTGGTACAAACCTGCAGTAGTTGATTCCGAATAAGTAGCCTGAGCCGTTAAGCGAGCGGACAGCGAATTGCAAATCATCGGCTTTTGTTTTTCCAAGCGTGGATAGCATCGGAGCCAAATCAGTTGCTACAGAATGAATAAAATAGTGAAGTTTCTTTATCTGGTTGTAAGAGGGATCTATTTCGCCGGACTCACGGATTGCCGCCCTGAAATCATAGGATTTTACCGGTGTCCTGCTCCAGTATCCGGTCTCTTCCTGTTCTTCTTCGGTGGAGTGCAATTCTCCTCTTGGATTTGTGCCTCCGGCAAACATATAATATCCTATTAGATTACTACCGGAGCCAAGTTTTGACATGACCATCCCGAGTCCATCAATGGGTGAAAGTACAACTCTGCGATGATACATCATTGGGATTCCCACACCCATTTCACAGGTGAAGAATGGATAACGTTCATAAGTCATATATTTATCTTTCCTCTCAATTTGGTCGTTGCCAATATGTTTGTTGTCGCGATAAGCATCAAATTGAAAATTTAAAGGCAATGGATTTTTGGTTATTTTTTCAATCCAGGGTTCATCAGCGTAGCCGCCCCATAAAGGTATAACTTCAAACGGAGGAACAGAACCTCCGCCCCAACCTGTAACCGTATAAAGCGGCACATCAATGCCACACTCCCTCGCCATGTCTTTTAACCATTTGATGTGAGGTTCACCCTCTTTGGCATGCCAATACTCGTTTTCAAGTTGAATCCCGATGATGTTTCCTCCATCTTTATAGTACAATCCATTTAACTGTTTGGCAATCTCCTTGAAATACCGTGCTACATAATTTTGATAAACAGGATCGTTGGAACGGTCTTTAATAAACTTTTTCCGAAGTATCCAATCGGGTGTTCCTCCATTGCGGACTTCACCATGTGACCAGGGCCCAATACGTGGATAGACAAATAGATCGTGTTTCTGGCATAACTGGACAAAAGCTCTCAGATCCTTTTCCCCGCTCCAGTTAAATTGCCCTTCAATTTCTTCGTGCTGATTCCAGAAAAGGTATGTAGATATGATATTAATGCCGCATGCCTTCATTTTGAGTATGGTCTCTTCCCATTGCTCAGGCCTGATACGCGTATAATGGATCTCTCCCATTATCGGCAACAGCGGCTTTTTACCTAACATGAGATATTGGTTGTTAATCTCTATCTCTTTGTTGGCAGGTCCCGGATTTCCCATTTTAAAGTGTCCGGATTCAAGAGGAAAGGTTGGGTCCTGGATTTCAATGGAATAGTTATTTTGCGATACTATACTTTGCGACAGTGACAGCAATATAGAAAGATATATTAATTTTTTCATGTCTGCGGATAATGAAAACTACGAATAGGCTACCAGAATATACAGGATTGTAAAAATCTTAAATCAATCTAATTTCCACTTATCTTGCCATTTTATTACCGGATTCCCCTTTTTGAAAGTGAGGGGAAGCCATACATATCGGGAGTCGATTAGGTTTGTTTTGTTCCATCGGTCGAACATAGCGATGTAAGTGTCTCTTTTATTTTCTACAGGGAGGACAAAAGTCCCTTGTGCAAAGAAAGTGCTGTCTGCATTTTGACCCACACACGGATTCCCAAGAACTTTCCATTCTCCAAGCATAGAATCTGCTACGGCAATTTCAGCAACATTCGGATCCCATCCTGTACACCCCGATGTAATCATGTAGTACTTATTGTGATGCTTAAAAACAGCCGGGGCCTCGCGCGACATATCTATAAAATTGCGTGTATAAATACCTGTATGTTGTGTATATTCTTCATTTAATAGTCCTATATACATCGTTTTATTCCATTCCGAGGAGTAAATATGATATGCACGGCCATCATCGTCTTTGAAAATTGTCTGATCCCTGCTGTCGCCCCCGTTTGGTTTGAAAGAACCTAAATAAGTGAACTGTCCTGTTGGAGAATCACTTACGGCTACGCCTGCATGTGCTTTTTCGTAATCGGGACTTTCGATGTGCATCCACATCACGAATTTCCTGACTTTTTCGTTATAAATAACTTTTGGACGTTCAATTACCTGTGACGGATGTAAATCTGAGGTTGAATCATTCGGTGTGCTGGCTAAGACCACTCCTTCGAATTTCCAATTAAGAAGGTCTTTGGAAGAATAGCAGGAGACTCCGCCGACATCTGCCCGCCAACACTCCCATGTTGTTACCCATTCGAGGCGATAGGTGGAATCCCCTTTAAACTCGCCATACCAATAATATGTGCCGTCATAAAACATAATTCCTCCACCGTGGGCATTGATTGGATTACCATCTGTATCATACCAAATTTCTCCGGGAATAAATTCAGTCTTGCTTTTTTGCGATCGGGTACATCCATTTATATAAACTGAAAATACGCAAAGGGCAAGCAGATACAAAAGTTGTCTTTTTTTTGTCATGGTGAAATTATTTTATCTTTTCCAAATTATATACATATCCATTGGTTTTCAGCTATTTTTTCAATCTACAGTTATGGAGATATCCTCTTCTCCGTATTTTTCAGTTTTCACATGTAGAAGAATGCTCCCTTTTGTTTCAATTGGCTGTATTATTGCCAGTGCTCTCCCTTTGAATGTTTTTGGAGTAGTGGAACGAAAACTTTCCATATCATAAGGACAAGCATTGCCTGCAGCTAATAGTTTACCGTTTCCGCTAACGCTCAATTCAAGTATTGCATCGTGGTCGGTTACGATATGGCTGTTCTTATCTACCAGTTCTATGGAAATATACGAAAGATCATTTTTTGATTTTTTGAGAGTGGCACGGTCTGCGGTTAACCTCACTTTTACAGGTTCAACTGTTGTTGCAAGCGTTATAGATTCTTCTTCGCCATCACGCCCAAGTCCTACGGCTTTCAACTCGCCCGGCTCATAGCTTACTTGAAAATTTGTCGAATATCTTTTTAGCCGATCCGTTTTTTCTGTCTCTTTCCCGGCTATTTGTTTTCCATTTAAGTATAATCTTACAAACGGATATCGAGTGTAAACCTTGACATTCATTGTTACTCCTTCACAGCCTTTCCAATTCCAACTCGCCTCTTCATCAGGCCATCCCCAATAGCTTATTTTTTCTCTGTATCCATCAGGAACAGGGTTGTGAACAAGCATTTCGATCTTGCTGTTGTTCCACAAAATATCCCTTAGGGCAGCTTGCGGTTTTTTGTTTCCACATATATCAATATCACCACACCAAGCGTTGAACCAGGGACGATCTAAGAACATTAGCGGATCTTTTTCACCGTTTTTTACATTTATTGCATGTCCAATCCCGGATTCTCCCAAATAATCTAAGGCAGTCCAAATAAAATCGCCGATTATTTGGGGATATTTTTCCACCAAATCCCAGTTTGCTGCCCGTTCCATCGCTGTAGTTTCACTGCCGTAAATTATCCTGGCGGGATAGAGTTTTGCATCATTTTCATACTCCCACCACATGTAGTTGTATCCGCAGACATCCAAATGTTCAAATGCAAAGGGCGATGCTGTTTCCCATTTCAGCTGTGGATTATCCCAATAATCGTTTACAGCCGCAGTAACAGGGCGTGTGCTATCGTATTTTCTTATAACGGTCTTTATTCCTTTTGCAATTTCTATGCCCGATGAATCGGAACGCTCCTGAATTTCATTGCCTATGCTCCACATAATTACAGATGGGTGATTTCGGTCACGAAGCACCATTGAAGCTAAGTCTTTTTCGTACCATTCATCAAAAAAACGGTGATAGTCGTTGGAGTTTTTCTGTTTCTGCCATTGGTCGAAAGCTTCGTCGATGACAAGCAATCCTAAACGGTCACAGGCTTCAAGGAATTTCTCCGAAGGGGGATTGTGTGCACATCTTACGGCGTTAAAGCCGTTGACTTTCAGTAATTCAGCTTTTCGTTCTTCTGCCCGGTCTAAAGCAACTGCTCCCAAAAGCCCATTATCATGGTGGATACACCCCCCTTTTAATTTTACCGGTTTCCCATTTAACAGGAAGCCCTCTTTTGCCGAAAAAGAGATGGAGCGAATTCCGAATGGAATGGACAATTCATCTTTGATTCTTCCATCGGATTCTAATTTTAATTCTGTTGAGTAAAGTGTAGGCGAATCAATTGACCAAAGTGTTGGGTTTGAGACTGAAATGGATTCATTTATAGTCTTTGGTTCTAACGGATCCAGACTGATATTTATCTTTTTAGTTTCGACAATATTTCCCGAATCATCTTTGATAGTTATTGCAACCTGAGTTTCTACTGGATTATTGTATTCATTAAAAACATCGAATGTAATTTTTACGATTGCTTTTTCGGGAGAAATAATCTCGCTTGTGGCAAAAACGCCCCATTCGTCTAAATGTAATTTGTCTTTGGTAATCAACCACACGTGGCGATAAATCCCTGATCCGCTATACCAACGGCTGTTTCTTCCTTCATTTTTTGCTTTTACGGCGATAATGTTCTCCTTTCCTGCAGGATTGCAGAATTTGGTAATATCGCAGAAAAAGGAGGTATATCCATAAGGATGAAAAGATACTTTTTTATTATTTATCCATACTTCAGACTCCATATAGACCCCTTCAAAATAGAGGATCTTACGCTTTTCTGAATCGTTTTTCTGAACAACAAATGTTTTTCGATACCAGCCGGTTCCTCCTTGGGCATGTCCAACGGCTATTCCTCCCTCCCTTTCTGCAAAAGGCATCTCTATACTCCAGTCGTGAGGTAAATCAACCTTTCTCCATCCGGTAGTATCAGGGTCGAAGATCTTATCATTTTCTAAATCCCCATAATAAAAACTCCAACTATCGTCGAATAATCTCTTTCGCACAAATTCATTTGGACTTGTACAACTAAAGAATCCAATCGTTGGTCCTATTAATATAATCAGAAAATATAAAAATGATTTCATAACAGCCTCTCCAACCCTGATTCCGTTATTTTCCGCCCCATTCGGGAGCTTGATCTAAAACAGGATTATTATCTAGTTCTTCTTGAGGAATCGGCCAAACATAATTCTTAGCACCCAAAAATGTATGTGCTCCTCCCATTCCCTCAGCTCTGGCTCTTGCAAAAGCCTTATCAAGTTCTTTCCAGCGAAGCAGGTCCAAGTACCTGAATCCTTCAAAAGCAAATTCAACTCTTCTTTCGTGCTGAATCACCTTAAAAAGTTGGTCATGCGTAAGATTAGTACCTTCCGCAGTTTCTACAGTCGGCATCATCACATCCGGACGTTGTCTGACCTGATTTATCAAATTTATAATTTCACTTTTGTTACCACCTGATTTTGCAAGAGCTTCAGCACGCATAAGAAGGACATCGGCATATCGGATTACATAATAATCCTGGCTATCATACCAATCCCAATCATCTTGCTGCCATTTACCGAAGTAATAACCTTTCGAAGGCCCCGTTTCATCAACAGTCCCCCAGCCACCCCACCAGGTACCGGGTGTAATGATATTAAATTTTAATCTCGGATCTCTTGTAGAGAAATCTGTGGGATTTTTATAAGAAGAGGATGGATCTGTAATCGCTTTTCCATCGATATAGTAATATTCGTCAACTAAATTTTTATAGGGCAACAACCAGTTCATCGGCCCCCATACATAAGCATTTCCGAGACTGAGAAATCCTTCTTCTCCTTTAATTAAGCCACTGTATCTCACAGAGAAAATAATTTCATTGCTTCTAGTCCCTGCATCGCTAAATAATACATCATATTTTGGTGCAATTCCGTATTTTCCACTCTGAATTACTTTATTGGCTGCATCTGCCGCTTCTGCATACATATCATTGTACAGATAGATACGGCAAAGTAAAGCGTAAGCTGTCCCTTTTGTAATTCGCCCAAAGGCATTATCATCGAGTGTGACCGGTAGAGCATCGGATGCTGCAACCTCTTCCAATTCGCCGGTGATGTACTTAATTATTTCCGCTTTACTGCTTTTTTTAATATGGCCTGTTGCGGTGGGTTCAAGTGAAAGAGGCACGTCACGATAAAGTGATGTCAGGTAATTGTATAGAAAAGCCCTTAAAAATTTTGCTTCCCCCACTATTCTGTCTGCCTGTGATTTATCTATTGCCTTAGGATCCATTTTGGGGACATAGAGTATAACCTGGTTGCATCTTGCAATGCCTCTGTAACAAGCTTTCCAAACCGTAGAGACCAATGTGGACGATGCCGTTAATGTGTTTTTAGCAATATCATTTGCAGGAAGATAATCCCATGTGTAAAAACCATCATCGGTGACACAATCTAATTCTCGGGGACTGCATGTCCAGTTTCCGGGCCAAACGAAATATAACCCTTCCGCTTGCAATGCATCGAAACAACCTGCCAGGGCCATTTCAGCTTCTTTTTGAGAGCTCCAAAAAGTATCTGATGATAATTCGGAAAGAGATTGTCTATCCAAAAAATCGGAGCAGGCAGAAAGTACAAAAACTAATCCAATTAGATATAATATTTTTTTCATGATTGTAATATTTTAGTAGATTATAAACTAAAATTAAGACCTATCGAAAAAGTTTTGGCGTTTGGATAAGCATAGCTCCTGTCATCGTTTGCGTATTTTTCCGGATCGTAATTTTTTATCTTTGTAAAAGTTAATGCGTTTTGTGCCGAAAGGAATATTCTCAATCGTTCAATTTTAATTTTTTGTAATAAATCTCTCGAAAAAGAGTATCCTAATTCTATATTTTTCAATCGGATATATGATGCATCTGTTATCCAGAAAGATGATGGCGTAAGGCCGTTGTAGTTCCCATTTCCAAATCGCGGATAGGTTCCGTTTGGATTTGTAGCGGAATAACGATTCCACATTGTATTCGTTGCGCTTCCTCCGGCTATAGGATAATCCATTACAATACGGTCAACGCCGGCTACACCTTGGAAAAACACTGCAAAATCGAAGCCTTTATAGCCTGCGGAAAGATTCAAGCCGTAAGTAAATTTAGGGAATGGATTTCCCAATATTGTTCTATCCTTATCGGTAATCTGATTGTCTTTCTCTCCGTTTTCACCGTTTATATCTACAAGGCGAATATCGCCAATACCGACATTACCGACTAAATTTTTTGTTTCATCTATCTGATTCTGCGAAGTATATAACCCGTCGGCTATATATCCATAGTATGCTCCAATAGGTTGCCCTGCTACATTAATTGTCCAGCCTTGAATCCAATCTTTTCTCCCACTTACGCTTGTAATCTTATTGTTAATGTGGCTTAAGTTGGCATTAGCATTAAAAGTGAAATCTCCCCAGTTACCATTATATCCAACACTTGCTTCCCATCCTCTGTTTTTCACCTCGGCAGCATTCACGTATGGAGCTTCATCGGCTCCCACAATTGCACTGATAGGCAACTGTAAAAGAATATCTGAGGTAGTCTTATCAAAATAATCGAAAGTTGAGGTGATTTTATTGTTAAAGAAAGCAGCATCAAATCCAATGTTAGAAGTGGTGGTCGTTTCCCATTTAATATCCGGATTAGCAACGCTAACAGCAGCCGCCCCCGATATTTTATCGTTTCCCCAAACATAATTATTCATGCCTATTCTATACGTTTGAGCAAATGGATAATATCCGATATCTTGATTTCCAAGTTGCCCCCAGCTTGCTCTTAATTTTAGTATATTAACGATACTCTGTTGTTTCATGAAGTTTTCTTCCGCAATGTTCCATCCGGCAGATAATGAAGGAAAATATCCTACTCTATTCTTTTTGGGAATCCTGGATGATTCGTCACGACGGATGTTCAATTCCATCAAATAACGATTTTTATAGGCATAATTTATTCTACCAAACAATGATCTGAGTGTCGCTTCTGCCATTGTTCCATAAGCTGAAGTGATTTTGGCTGCATTCATCACACGTACATTGTTGTTGATGAAGTCCTCACCATGAGCTCTGTACTGTTTGTAACTGTTGTATTGTGATGATTGTCCAATCAGAAAATTGAATATATGATGATCCGCCTCTAAGTAGTAAGTGATAAGATTTTCATTTATCCATTGTATGGCTTTATTGCTTGACTCGTCCAATAAATTGATGCCGCCCTCTTTCACTACTCCTTCGGCTGAATAATATGCATTTACAGGACTGAAGCCGGCATAATCCGATTGATTAAATTGATAAGCAAAGTTTGTTTTGAAGTGTAGATTTTTTACAGGTTCTATATCGGCAAATATTTTCCCATCAAATTTGTAAACGTCTGTGTTTGCTAATTGAGTGGAGGAAAAAACAGGATTTTTTGCAGGTTCGGTGAATGAAGGGTTTCCGTCGAAGACTCCCCAGTGTCCATTTTTGTATTTTACAGGTACAGAAGGGCGTGACGTCCTTGCCTGCTCGAATATGTAATAACTCCCGTTCAAGGGCTCATCTACTTTTTGATAGGTTCCTGCCACATTCATTCCAAGGGTTATCATGTCGATGTACTTCGTGTCGGCATTTAACCTGAAGTTTGTCCTGTCCGTACTGGTGCCCATAACTATTCCATCTTGTTTCATATATCCCAATGAAGCCATATAATTTGAATTGTTTTTCCCACCGGTCATAGAGATATAATGATTTTGAACCGGAGCAGTCCGAAATACCTCATTTATCCATTTCGTATTGGCAAAATGGTCAGGATCAGATTTATCTTTCAACTTCTGAATCATTTCTGGTGTATATTTCCTTTCAGGAGTTCCTTCGGCATCACTCTGTTCATTAAAAAGAGTTGCCCATTGCCACGAATCTATAAATTGGGGTAAAACTGTTGCCTGCTGAACGCCATACGATACGTTGTATGAAAGCCTGTTTTCTCCGGCTTTTCCTCTTTTTGTAGTAATCAGGATCACTCCATTTGCTGCACGAACCCCATAAATAGATGCTGATGCTGCATCTTTAAGAACAGATACATTTTCGATATCATTGGGAGAAACACTACTCATATTGCCTTCCACACCGTCTATCAATACCAGCGGGTTGCTGTTCCCAAAAGTGCCAATGCCGCGAATCCGGATCTCAACATCGTTGTCTTTACCGGGTTGTGCGGAGAATGTACTCACCGTAACACCACTCATTCGTCCCTGTAACAAACTTGCAGTGTTTGATGCAGGAATATCTTTTACATCATCAATGTGCAGAGAAGATACTGCTCCTGTAAGGTTTGCTTTCTTTTGGGTGCCATAAGCTACAACAACTACCTCATCTAAGCCTGTTGATGTTTCCTCCATTTGAACATCATATCTTCTTTGATTTTCCAAAACATTTACCTCTACTGTCTTATATCCAATATAGGTAAAAATCAATGCTTGCTGTTTCTCAATCGGAATATCAAAACTATAGTTTCCATTGATATCAGTGGTTGTGCCAATTGTAGTCCCTTTCAGCACAACGCTTGCTCCCGTAAGGGTTTCTCCATTTGTGTCCGTTACTTTTCCTTCAATCTTTAAAGTTTGTGACATCATAGGAAAGATAATAAACAAATGTAAAACAATCGGGAAGAGAATTTTTTCATGCCATGTCCTTTTCATATTTTAAAGAATTAAAAAGATTTAATTCACAAAATTATTTCTTATAATATTATTAAAATAACAAAAAACTGTCATTTTATAACAATTCTGTAAATTATAAGGACAAAGTTGAATTTTTATATTAGATAAAATTCCATCAAGTAGTATTGTGTGTCTAACTGGTTTATATACAGGTATTTGTTTTTTACACTAATTTTTCTTTTAGGGCCATTCGCACAAGCACCGCCGTATTTTTTGCTCCAAGTTTTACGAGCAGATTTTTTCGGTAGCTGTTGATCGTTTCTACACCGAGAAACATTTTTTCGGCTATTTCATGATTGGTCAATCCATCTACAATCCATTTCAACAGTTCCTTTTCGCGCGGAGTAAGCCAAACCGGATCGGCGTTGCGTTTATGCATGAGCAGGTCAATCTCTTCGCACAGAAAAATTTCGTTATCCATTACCGTTTCTACGCTCAAAATTATTTCTTCCGGCATAGCGTTTTTTACTACGTAGCCCGAAGCGCCATTTTCTATCATCTGCCTGACGATGGCGTATTCATTAAAACTTGTCAGCGCCACAATTTTTATTGGGGGATTTTGTTTTTTTATCTCTTTGCACAGGTCAATGCCGCTGGCATCGGGTAAATTTATGTCGAGCAAAATAACGTCGGGTTGTTCGTTGCGCAGGAAAGCGCGGCACTCTTTGCCGGAATATGCCACTCCGATCAATTGCACTGTTTCCGAATTTTCAAACAGTTTTTTCAACCCATCCACCAAAATCCGATGGTCGTCCACTATCAACAGTTTAATTTTGTTCATTTTGAGGTTGGTTTAAATCTATGTCAATCGTGATTTCGGTACCCGCACCTGCTGAAGAAAGTATGTTGATTGTTCCTCCAACCGAGTTGATACGGTTTTCAATGTTCTGAAGCCCGCTTCCGGAACTTATCTTTTCCGGATTGAAGCCGATACCGTCGTCCTGCACAATAAAGGAAATCCTGTCCGTATCCCGTATCATCTGTACGTTGATGTTCTCTGCCCGGGCATGTTTAACGGCGTTGTTCACCAACTCGTGAATGACGCGATAGATGGTCATCTCCATTTTGGGCTCAAGGCGGTTCTCATTCCCGTAAAAATGAAATTTCACATGGGGAAAACTGTTGCAGAAATCTTCGAGCGACACTTTCAGCCCGTAGCGCGAGAGCGATTCCGGCATCATGTTGTGTGCCACACGCCGGAGTTCCTGCATCGAGCTGTCGAGCAGTTCCATCACTTTGTCGAAGCGCGATATGTCTTCCGTATCTATTATTGCTCCCTGTTTCATATCAAATAAATTTAGTTTTACAGCCGAGAGCATTCCTCCCAATCCATCGTGCAGGTCGCGTGCCAGCCGGGTACGTTCGGCAGTTTCGCCATCAAGTACCGCCTGCGTGGCTAAAAGTTGTTTTTCCTGTTCCAATTTCAGGATTTTTTGTTCGGCTAATTCGTTTATATATTTTTGGTTCCTGTGTCGGTAGACTAATAACCCGATAAAAGCGAGAGCTGAAATTCCGCCCAGTATAGTGAGCGAGATACCGAACTTTTGCAATTTTTGCAGGGAGGTAATTTTCATCTCCTTTTTTTCGGTCTGATACTTGAACTCCATTTCGGCAACTTTGCCTCTCCACTCTTCGGATGTGATTTTTTCATAATTATCTTTATAGCCCCGAAAGAATTTTAGCGCATTCTCCCGGTCGTTTGTTTGAATACAGGTTTCCGTTAGCGTTTCATATAGCATGCTTAAATTTGTCTTCTCGGTTGTGTCTATCAGGGCTGCTGATTTGAATGCCAGTTCTTTTGCTTCGTTATAATTCTTCGTTTCAAGGTAGTAATTGGCTTGCAGGTTCAGGGCTTCTCCTTTCAATGGTAAAATATCTAACTTATCGGAGATCCTGATGATTTCGTCGGTATATGGGATGATGCTGTCCATTTTTCCCGATTTAAGCATGGCGTCAACTAATTTTGCCGTTGACAAACCAACCATATACTGATTGTTTATTTCGCGAAACAGGTTGACTGCCTTTTCCCCGTATTGCAAGGATTGTTCCCACTTTTTTTGCCGGCTTGTAATGGTACAGAGATTAGCCAATAGTATTCCCATTGATTTTTTGTCGCCTGTCTTTTCACAGATGGTAACCGCTTTCAGTGCGTATTCATTGTGCCTTTCATAATTTCCCATTTCTGCATATGTGGCTGCTATGTTGGAGAGAGCCAAAGTTATTTTCTCTTGATCCTGCTGCTCTTCAAAATAGGTTAACACCAGTTGCAGGTTCTCCATCGCTTTATCAAACCGATAGGTTGTACGTTGGACCGAACTCAGATTTACACGGGCTATTTGAATTGCACGTTGGATTTTTGCTTCCGTTGCCACTTGCAAAGAGTGATTAAAATAATTTTCGGCATTCTTCATTTCTCCTTTCATAAAGCAGATTGACCCCAATTGATTGTAAGCAGAAGCCTTCCATTTTTTATTGTCGTGTTTGTCGGCTAATTTGAGTAGGCGGATAGCCACCTCCTTTGCTTTTTGGGGGTCCGAGGCCTCATATTCATCTTCTAATCGCGCCAGCGCCTCCAGTTGCTGCTCCACAGTGCCATTGTTGACTATGTTTTGCAGCGAGTCAATCTGCTTTGCATCTTGTGCCGATAAATTGAACCATCCTGCTGCGGCAAAAAAACAAAAGATTAAAATAATTTTCTTCACATTCATAAGGCGCTGATTTATTAATTATCTTACCCGAGGCGTATCCTATATTTTACAAATATCCGCATCTATGTTCTACAAATACACTGCATGTTGTCGTTACAAAATTAAATAGGAGAAGAAACATTAAAAACCCCTTTTTGGGGGTATTATCTATTTTTTTTGAGATGTAATTTTACGCCGGTGAAACGGACATGACAAGAAACTAAAATCAAAATTAAATTAAATTAATTATGAAAAAAATTATTTTTATACTCTGCGTGAGTATGCTTTTCAGTACGCAGGCCGATGCACAGGCATGGCTGAAAAAACTGGGCAAAACTGCCGAGAACGCGGCCAAACATGCCGTAGAAAGGCGAGTGGAGAGAACAGCTAACGATGTTACTAACCAAGCGATGGACAAAGCCGAAGATTCGGTTAAAGGAGAGGCTGAACAGGACAAATCTCAAACAGAAGGAAAGGATGCCGTAAATAACGATGTAAATACCGGCAAAAAGAATAAAGATGGCGGCGTATCGCTTGCTTCTTATTCCAAGTACGATTTTATTCCCGGCGAAAAAGTTATTTTCTTTGAAGATTTCAGTCAGGATGCTATTGGCGACTTTCCGGCATTATGGAATACCAACGGTTCAGCCGAAGTAGTTACCACCAATCTCTATCCGGGTAACTGGATGAAATTTGTGATGAAACAATGTATCTGGACAGATGCACTACTGAATCTACCTGATAATTACACAATTGAATTTGATGCGATACCTATTGGCGGGATGGAAGGTCCTGGAATGAGTGGTTATATTTTTCAATTAATGGAGGCAAGAAATAAAAAAGCGTGGGATGGAGGAAGCGCTCCCGGCGAGGGAGGTTTCGAGTTCGATGTTGAATACTTCGGCTCGCTCACATACCACACCTGGCTTTGCAAAAAAGAATGTCAGGAATTAAAGTTGAGTGGAAGATCCAACGATGATAATCTGAAACAAAAAATGAACCAGAAATACCACATTGCAATCTGGGTTCAAAAAAGCAGGATTCGTTTGTATCAAAACGAAAATAAAGTTTTTGACATTCCAAAGGCGTTTCCAACCGATTGTTTAAAACCCGACCGAATCAGGTTCGAGTATGGCGCCCTGATGGTAAGCAATATCCGCGTTGCCGTGGGCGCTCCCGACACGCGCAACAAGCTGATGACCGAAGGCAAATTAGTTACTTATGGAATTTATTTTGATGTAAATAAAGATGTGGTAAAACCCGAATCGTACGGGACATTGAAAGATATTGCCTCTGTACTGAACGAAGCGCCCGATATGAAAGTGAAAATTGTTGGGCATACCGATTCTGACGGAGACGATGCCAAGAATATGGACTTGTCCAAACGTCGTGCAGAGTCGGTAAAAGCCGAATTGGTCAAATCGTTTGGAGTGAATGGCGACAGGTTGGTGACCGACGGCGCGGGTGAAACACAGCCGGTAGCTAAAAACGATACCCCGGTAAATAAAGCATTGAACCGCAGGGTTGAATTCATAAAAGTAAATTAAACGAATTCATCCGTAAGATATCCGGATAGTCAGGTCTCTTACAAGAGAAAAACAATAATTACCATAGATTTTAACATAACAAAAGAAAGAAAATGAACATCATTCAACGAGCAAAAAACATCATTATTTCCCCTAAAACAGAATGGGAAATTGTAGCAAACGAAGATGCCAACATTACAGGCATCATGGTAAATTATGTACTGGTGCTGGCCTGCCTGTCGGCTGTTGCAGCGTTTATAGGGCAGGGGCTTATCGGTACATCGGTTATGGGTATTAGGATTGGGGGTATTAACTGGGGAATTTATTATGCCTTAAATATCCTGGTTTCGGCCGTGTTGTCCACCCTCGTTACTGCTTTTGTTATTGATGCGTTGGCGCCGCAGTTCGGGGTTGAAAAAAACCTGCCTCGTTCGTTTCAGCTTGTAGCCTATTCGTTCACGCCGGTCTGGATTGGCGGATTATTGGCAATTATCCCGACCTTAGGGATATTGGGCGGTTTATTGGGGTTATATGGCCTTTACCTTTTGTACATCGGCCTGCCTCCCATTAAAAAAGTAAGTGCCGAAAAGCAAACCGGTTACTTTGCGCTGTCGCTGGTTGTAACCATTGTCGTTTACGCCGTAATTGGGTTTGTTTTAAGCAGAATATTACTGGCTACTATGGGATTAAGTCACGGAATTTCGGTGCTGTAAGCTAAAAAAATGAATTGAATAAAATGAAAACAGCAAACAAAATCACAAGATTAGCTGTGTCGCTAATTTTGTTTTGTACCGCATGTCAATTGCAGGCTCAAACCAAAGTAACAACTCTGCCTGTTAGTGATTCTAGTATCTATCAGTCTTCGGCTGCGTGCTTGCTTAATGTGCAGACTACCGAATTCGACAACATCAGCGAATGGGGTATTGTATATTCAACAAATCACAACCCAACAATTGAAAACGGTCTCAAACAGACGGCCCAGTTGCAAAAGCCGTCAGACGCAAGGGGAAAACAAGTAGTAGTGTGGTTGACCGATTTGGCATCAAAAACTACCTATTACGTCCGTGCTTTTGTAAAAATGAAAAACGGGAACGTGATATACGGAAACGAAAAGAGTTTTGCGACGAGTGTGCCGACAGACACAGATCATCCCCGTCGTAAGTAATAAAGATATTACATAAAATAAAGACCTTTAATGAATATCAACCATTAAAATTAAAACAAAATGAAATCAATACAATTTATTCGGCTAGTAGTGGCGATAGCTGTGGTAACCCTTTTCTCGTGCCAGGGTAAAAATGCAGGTAACAGCCCTGATAATGAGAACAAAAATGCAGTCGTTAAAACCAATTCCAAAGGCAAGTACGCCATCAAATCCGGCATTATTGAGTATAACGGCACGGTTATGGGTATGCAACAAGTCCAAACTCAAATATTTGATGATTATGGCAATAAGGAAGTTACACTTACACAAATGGAAATGATGGGTGTGAAAACAGATCAACATACCCTTACAAAAGATGGCTTCACCTATACTTTCGACATGAAAGAGAAGACAGGCACCAAAACACCCGCCTCTCCCGTAACTAATATTGATTTCAGAAACCTGACAGAGGATATGAAAAATGCGATGAAGCTTGAAGAACTGGGCAAAGAAACATTTTTAGGGAAGTCCTGTGTGAAGTATTCACTCGATTATGATAGGTATCAAATGAAAGGCTCTTTTCTGGTTTGGAACGGGATACCGCTAAAAACCAATATAGATATGAGTGGGATAGAGGTTAACCTTGAAGCGACAAAAATAGAAGAAAATCCAACCATTCCGGCAGGTACGTTCGATGTGCCGGACGATATAAAATTTCAATAGAAGATGCTCCACCGTTGTTGGTTTCCGGCCAACAACGGCTTGAGAATAATGTAAAGAAGCTTACGGCCATGAAAGCAAAAGGCACTGCAAGTTCGTTAAACAAATTAATGGCAATGCCCTGAAGGTGTTGCGTGACATAAAATAATTGTAACACTATGAAGAAATACCTGATATTACTCTTTCTTTTCCTGAGTTTTAGTATTGGGACATTTGCCCAGCCCGGCAACATTCCCAGCGACATTAAGCAAATCATAGCCAAGCAACAAGCCGGACAAGATCTTACTGAGGAAGAAGAAGCAACTTTAGAGAAATGGGCTGACCAGATGAGTTCGATTGCTGCTGCCAGAAACAAGGGCGTCGGCCAACCCGGTGTAAAGCCCGGAGGAAAACAGGATTGTCCCGCAGTAAAAACTACGCCACTTAAAATTATCGACCTCACCCGCGATAGTTACGTTACCATGGCAAAAGGACTTATGGCTCAATATGGACCCAAGTCAGGCGACCTGCCCGGTTTGAAATCCCTGCTGGAGAAATCAAAGAAACCAACCGACGGCTCCGATGTAGGTGCCCTTTTCACCATGGTTGGCGCAGGCTCGGCATCAATATATACCATTGCATCAAGCGCCATTCAGAAACCTGACGACATTCTTACCGCCAACAACCTTGGTGTGGTACTTAAAGATATGGGTGAATTTACAAAAGCCTTGCAGGTACTTAAGTATGCCGACAAGCTCAAACCCAATATAGGGCTTGTTTTGTGTAATATTGGTTGGGTTTACCGCGAAATGGGGTACAACAACGATGCTAAATTATATTTTGAAAAAGCGCTGAGAGCCGCACCCGAAATGACGTCGCCCTACCTTGGCTTAGGACTGATAGCCAAATGCGAAGGCAATTTCGCCAAAGCCACTGAGTATTTACGAAAAGCATTGGCGGATAATTATTCTGCTGTGGGATTTGCTGCTTACAAAAAGGCTCAGGAAGCGCAGCCCCCAAAGCCCGAAGGCAGCCAAAACGAGCCACTGGCTAATGAAAAGGGAAATTCAGGCGATGTGTCAGTGCCCGAAATGCCGGTAGAAGAAATAGAGAAAGCGGCTCCTCAGAAAGAATTAATCCAAAACTATGTGGGGCAGGTAAATTCCCGTATGCAGCAACTGCTTCAAGAGTTCAACTCAACGCTTGCTGTTGTGCTGAAACAGAGTGAAAAAGCTGGTAAAGATCCTGATGGAGCCATTGTGTTCAGACGTGATTTTTCGAAAGAACGGATGCTTTTCGATGATGCGACCGCGTTGCTTTTTGGAGCTAACAGCAATTGGCATAAGGCGCTTAAAGAAAGCACAAAACTATTCGGGCAGGGTCCGGAAATTGCCGAAAAATATAGTGAGGCTTTACCGCCGCATACCGAAAGATTGAAGCTATTGTGGCAGGAGCTTCAGAAGCTGATAGATGAACGCGATGCCTGCGGCGACAACGACATTTGTAGGGCAAAAGTTCAGGCAGAAATCGATCAAAATAAATACAAGCGGGAACAGGAAGAGTACGAGTTGTGCCTGCACCATAAAGATTTTTATGGTGACCAATATTCGCTGGAGTACAAAGCATACAAACTGCAGTATTCTGCTTTTAAAGAGGCTGTGTCAGATTATTATGCATTTACCAATCCCATTCTTGAAAAAATTTATTCACCCAGTTACAACGAGTTGATGAACCTGCAGCGTGAAATGCAGGTGCTGGGGCGTGAGGGGATTTCGGTGGGTTTGGCCTCAAATTCGGCTGATTTGGCTGAAAAATATATCGAATTAAAATGTGTAGTACCCCAGCCGCCTGACCCTGTTGAGCCGCTAGAATCAAACCTTCCGAAAAAGAAAGAAGGCGACTGCCCGTTAGGAAAAGGAATAAACCAGGGGGTAGGCGCCATATCATTCGAACTGGATTGTGAGCATGTAAAACTTTCGGGAGGTGAGGGGATACTCTGGTCAGTAAGCCGCGATTTTATAAAACATGAAACCAAAGTTGGGGTGGGTGTAGGCGCTCAAGGAACTTATGGCAATGGTAACGTAACAGGTGAAGCCAAAGTTATGGTTGAGGTAACTGTTGGGCAAAATGGTGCAATAAAAAATGCAGAGTTGTCCAGCAGTGTAAAAGCAGGCCTGGGCGGTTTGATAGAAGGAGAAGTTACCGGTCGTGTTTCGCTGGAAGGAGGCCCTTCGGTTGAAGCAACGGGTGGATTTGTACAGCCGGGATTCCCATCAATGCCGGGATCAGAATAATAAACAATAAAAAATATGCGTATGAAAACCAGACTCTACCTGATATTATTAGTCCTGATTTTTGACACAACCGCTTTTGCCGTTTGCCTGTATGCGCAAAACGAAATACACTGGCTTCCCAACCAACCCGGCAAATGGTCGTATAAGCATCAGTTATACGGCGAAATCGGAGATTACAAACTTACCCCCGGTGAGGTTGCCGGTTATAGACAAAAAATTGAAACTATGGTTGAAACGTTTCATCAAAATCCGGTTTTGAAAAATCCTGTTGGTTTTGAACCTTCGATAAACGTTAGAATATTTGATGAAAATACAGGATTCATGCGAACACCGTTAACAAAACCGCTAACAAAATTACTTGTCGGTGGCCGCATAGCAATACTGTTTTGCCCTTATTTTCAGGACAAGTCAGGACAAGTGCAGAAGCACTGCATGGAAGTTACGAGTTGCGATATTGACTTCAACTATCCGAAATCTACAGCCGAAAGTTATCTGAATTATGGGGCGGACGGATACCATGAAGATTTGTCGGCGGCTGCAGATAAGCTCAACAGAGTATTTATAAAACCCCGGGTAGTAAAAGAACTGGCCGAAGGTGTAACGGCTTACAGTTCCGGCATCATAGTAGTTGCGGGTACAACACGCCCTCCGTACTGGATTCCTGTTACTATTGACGAACTGTTTAAACTTCAACTTGATTATTACGAGTTGAATTATAAACTGAACAAGGAAGAATATGTTTCAGAGATAATAAATGTAATAAAGAACGATAGAGCAACCTATTCGCCCGAACAACTCAAACTTCCTGCTTACTACAACAGCAGCACTATTGCACGCATCACAGATAATGAAAACGAAAATCCATACATGCAGTTTAATCCGGAATATTTCGACCGGTCGTTGCCTCGCAACGATGTACAAATAATTGCAGTACACACACTCACAGAGGTATATAATGACAATTGCAATTGTTCAAAATATAACAACTATGAAGCCCAAAAGCACTGCGCGTTTGTTAAACAAATTGATGCCAATGCCCTGAAAGCGTTGCTCGATGTAAAATAATTGTAACACTATGAAATACCTGATATTATTAACCCTGATTTTTACCACAACCGCTTTTGCCGTTGGTAAAGATGATTGCCGGAAATGTGGCCAGCGTATAATCACCTGCCGGGATTTGGATATGCAAAGGCCGGAATTAGCTTCCGATTTTACCGCAATTGAAGATACCTTAGATCGTCTTGTGCAGTTTGACCACAGGTACTATGGCGTTGAAGCAAAAGGAACTGTTCCGTTAGTTATTAAACTGTCGGGTTGTGATTCAAAATCAATGGCAGATGCAACGTTGGAACTGAGCGCTCAATACGGCTCCTTCAGCACCTCAAAAACTAAACCTGATATTTCGGGCACAGCCCGGGTTTTATACAAGGCGCCGGACAAGGGCGTGGATGACCGCTTAAAGGTTGTTCACCGCTACACGGCATCAGACAGTACCTCAGTGGAAATATCAGACAAATGCATAGTAAGAGTACTGAAGCCTACAGACTCGATATATGCCGACATCACCTTGTGTCTGTTTGACCGGGAGGTGCATGTTAACGGAGAAGGGAAAAAGACATCAGACAATATAAATAATCGTATCTATTCTACAACACTTGAATGCCGGGTGGGTCCCGATGTCATCCGGATGCTACGATCACTGCGTCGTCCTCTCACCCCTACCGAGAAGAAATTACCTTTAACCGTTTTGTCCGGCAGTTCACTGATAGATGTTTATAGTCCCGACTACACATCAAGATATACAAGAAGACATCCTTTGCATATATCTAAGCATGAGACCAGAGAGGGGTACGTGAGTGTTAAGGGTACTAATGGCAAAAAAAAATGGGTGAAAACTCTTGACGAAAAAATCGAGGGCACCTTAAAAGATGACGGTTTGCAGCTAACGGTTGAAAAGCTGAGAAATAGCGGAGCAACGATAAATGCTCCGGATAACAGTTATGTGCTGCTTTTAAGCGGAGTGGGGCAGGGTGCCGAAGGGTATGGGAAGGTGATGTGCTGGAATGAAGACGCAGATGCGCTTGTAGATTGTGGTTCCACGGGCAAACTGTCCAGTCCCGGTAAAACTGCATTTTCCGACCAGGAATATGGGGAAAACGAAAAAACTGAGCCTATCATTATTAGGGCAACGGGAACCGATGACCAAAAGCCAAAAGAGGTAGAAGCTGATCCTTTTGATGACAGTGTCGGTGATCCCCTGGCTTCTCTCTTGCCGCCAACCGGATTTGAAGATTACCTGCTTGGCCCTGTGGGTGATATTACCCTTTTCCTGGAAGGCACTTCATTTTATGACGAAGATTACAATGGAGGGCGCAGATCCGTTTGGAGGAATGCTCAAGTGAACCTGACGTTATACCCTAAAGGCACAAAATCAATTAAGTCTGAAGATAACAATCAGATTGAGGAAAAGGACATGTTCGATGAGCCCAATCCGGAAGCTGAAAAACTGAGAAAAAGGGTGCTTGACAAGCTGAGAAAATATCTCCAGGAACATCCTGAAAGCATGTTCGGACCCAATGACCCTTTGGCGCCCTTGGTACCGGAAAAATAAGCGATTCGCCGAGCATGGAAATTTTTAAATCGGTTGAAACAATTACAATTGACTCAATTAAAACCAATTACCGAAACTCATGGCAATAATCACATCTCTTATCAAAAAATAAAAACGAATAACGATGAACAGACATGCACATACAACAATCAAATGGGTGTTTTGCCTTATCTTTCTGTTTATAAGCGTAATAGCCTTTGGCCAAACGAAAAGGCAGAAAGAGATGGCGGATGCAATAAGAGCCCAGGTTCTTAAAAATATGGGCGACGAAGATTTGAAGAGCCTTTTGAAGGGGCGCATCATTATTAATATCTATCAAATCAGCCATTCTAAGCCTAAATCTGATCCTCCTAACCCTAATGATAAATATAAAGAGAGTTGTACACAACAGCAAACATCAATCAAAACCGAGATTTACGGAAGAGCTTATCCGGACAGAGTTAAAACGTATATGAAATATCCTGCTGAACGCTGGAAGCTTGGAGAAGGCTGGCATATTCCCGTTTTTCTCGGCGGCAGTTCTTATGATGAAATAGGGGGAACAACAAAAGAGTACACTTTGAATGTAGCTTATAAAAGTATATCGCAAGGTTGGGTGGATATCAATAAAACTTCGGGAAAACCTCCACAATGGAAGTATGTTGTAACAGGAAAACAGTCCGCTGAAGGGGGTAACGATTTAGAAGCTATAAATATTGAAATAAAATCATACGTGGAGGCAGGGAACCCCAAGGTTGTACCGTTAACGCCGAAACCGGAATATGTGTTATGGATCACCGGCGGAAAAAAGTTGAAATATATGAATGAACAGCCGGTAGCACCCGGGGAAAATTTTCGTTGGAACGATGAAACGAAGCAATTGGAGGCAGTTGATAAGCCTGTAAGCCTGGGTATTCCTTACACTATCAATGATCCGGATATGCCCTATGAGGATGAGGAAGGCACATATACATATGAACAGTTGCTGATCAAAGATGTAAAAGAATTCGATGCTTTTTTGCTTAATCCTCGTGTCTATGTTTATGAAGGTACGGCAAAACGCTATACAAATGAATATCCTATCGAAACCTCCACTTACGTTTCGGTCAACCTTGTTTTAATCAACGACGGACCGCTTCCGCCACCGTCTAACCCCCCACCGCCTTTGGCGCCATTGGAACCTGATGATGACCGTTTGGCGCCATTGGTGCCGGAAAAATAAGCCATTCGCCGGACTTTGAAGGAGAGGACAACCTGTTTCCGCCAATTGTAAACATAAACACTGAATATAATGAAGCTAATTCCGTTTTCAATCATTCTGATTTTGCTTTTTAAAAGCTCCGTTTTTTTTGCACAAAATGCAGAAGGCCGCCAATTGTGGCAACTCACGGCGAAGGTGTCGAATAGCTATACTTCCAAAGTAGATACCATCGATAGACTAGCCGATGAAGTCTATGGCAATGATCGGGTTAGAGAATTTCATGCAACCGGGAAAGGATCATCAAGCGGACAGGTTATTGCAATCATCGAAAATTGGGCCGAAAATCCTGAAACTGAATTTTATTATAACCCGGATGCAGGTGAACCCAAAAACGCAACGGTTTCCGGATCCGGATCAGAAGAAGGATGGCAGTTGGAAAAAGAAGTCATCGGTGGTAAACTAATTATGGAAAATGCCAGTACTGATCAGGCTTCTGGAGGATCGACCGCAAAGCTAACTTCAATCCAATTTACATATACCGGTGATGAAAAATCGGCCGAAATAGGCATTGCTATCTTAGCAAAGGGCTCACACGAGAGTCGATATTTTTATGACGGTAAGACTACCGATAACGGACCAGTTATCGACGACCGTAGCATTGAATGCATTGCAAGCTGCGACCAGTCTTCCAAAAAGGGTTGTTCAATTACAAAAACAGACAAGGGGTATCAGGCCAGTTGGAATTTCAGCAGAAGTTGGCAAGCACAAACCTATTCGAAAGGGATGGGATTTTTCACCGAGGAAAAATCACTGCAAATTACCATAGTTCCTTATAAGGAATCTGACAAGCCCGAAGTATCGCTTTACGGCTGTTCTGAACTCGGCACAAACGACCGGTACGATGTTTTTGCTTCAGGAAAGCCTGAAGGTGGAAAATACAGGTTTTGGGTGGAACCCGCTTCGATGATGACTGTGGAAGCCGATGACGAATCGTCTGCCATCCTTACAGGAGCCACTCCGGGGAAAGGTACGCTGTATGTTGAATATACTGCTCCCAATGGTAAAACGGCGCAAGCCTCGAAAGTTGCTTCTTATGTAAAGGTTGAAAATTACAACGGCGGACAGCCCATGCCACAGATTGCATTGTACGACATTGACGGAAAAAACAATCGGGTATAAAGACTGTTCCCGTTGATGCGCAACCGGCCAATGCCTCCGAACTGGTGAAATTTGTACCGGCTGATCCGGGCATTTTATCGGCAGTTGGTGTTGGCAACGAAGTTACGCTCTAGGGTTTACGTGTAGGGAAAACCACCCTTCAGGCCAAAACCGATTGTGACGAAAAAACCGGGCCTGCCGTTGAAGTGGAAGTAGTAAACTGCGACGACGAAACCAAGGCTGCGTTGGAAAAAATGAGGAAAGCTGCCATCGAAAATCTGGTGGATGCCACTGAGCGGCTTCAAAAAACCGCCGGGTCAAAAGAATTTGAAAAGGCAAGGGACGAGCTTGTGAGTTCAACCATCGAATTGCTGGCGAAGGCAGGTTTAACTATTGTTGCAAACGGAAAAACTTCGGGTGCTGTTAAAGTCGCCGCAGAAATTGCTGATAAGGGCACTGCTTTATCCGAGATGATTGCCAGCGCCAACGCGGAAGAACTTAAAAATAATGTGGGCAAAACAGCTTCGGGTGAGGCGTTCGAAAAAATTGTGGAAAAACAGTTTGGCGAAGCGGTTGGCGACCTTTGGGGAAAGTCGTTAAGCGCTGCTACAGGCATTGTTGAAGTGCAGCAGGCTGCACAAAAATTTGGTGAAAATATTCGTGAAATTTTAAAGCACGAAGCAGAACTCGAAGATATGGAAAAAGGTTACGAAGCAGCCTCGGAAAATCTGAAACGCATCGAAAAACGGCAGCAGTTTTGTAAAAATGGCACTGGACAGCCACAGGCCAAAGAACAGCCGAAATCGGACCAGACCCCAAAATCCTCCGATCCAACACCGTCGAAAGATTCAACCCCAACTCCAAAGCCAAAACCGACAACCGGAGAACAGCCTAACCCCACCGAACCAACACCGGCAGAGCCAAAATCGGGCGACGAGGTTATTGGCGATCCCGAACCTCCAACCGTTCCGCCCAGGCAGGTCGGGTTACCTTACGAGCCGTCGGATTGCGGGTGCGGCCAATCAAAAGATCTGACAATAAAATCAGCCGATTTTTCGAAACTGGGCATCGGAATGAAGAACCTCGGCGATTGTGTTGAAAAGTTCAGGAGCACAACACTCACCGACTATCAGCTTTCCCTTCAGGAAATTTCGGAACTCACCGATTCGCTTTCCACTACCCTGAAATCGGATGTGGCAGAATTTCTGGTCAAGGCCAAAGCGTCTAAACCGCGTCTCGATGAACTTGTTTCGCGTGTAAGATCGTATGACAAAGCCGGAAATGAATTCCTGAAGAAAATGGATAAATGTCCCGATTCTGTGACCACGGGTATGGAAATTTTTAAATCGGTTGAAACAATCACGGTTGATTCAATTAAAACCAATTACTGAAACTCATGTCAATAATCACATCTCTTGTCAAATCATAAAAACGAATAACGATGAACACACACGCACATACAATAATCAAATGGGCTTTTTGCCTTATCTTTCTGTTTACAAACGGAATAGCCATTGGCCAAACGAAGAAACTGAAAGAGATAGAAAAAATACTAAAGGCTGAGCAAGCCATCAAAAGTTCGGGTAATGAATTTTTGACAGGGTGTATCACTATTACTATTAATAGAATAACCTATCATAATCCACCTAAAAACGGCAAACGGCGTTGCGAACAAGAGCAAACAGTAATCACATCCGGCTTTTATGGAAGATCCAACCAATACAGGGTGAAAATGTATATGATAAAACCTTCTGAACGCCTGACGTGCGATAATTGTCCCGTTTTTGAGGGCAGTAGCAAGTTTGCACTGAAACGAGACCCTGCCACAATGAAAATTATTGAATCCAAAGATTACCCTTTGCAGGTAGCCGTTCAGAGTATTAATCAAGATTGGAAACAGGTGGGTAAAGAAGAACAATATGTTGTAACGGCAAAATCGTCTGCTAACGGAAGCAACGAAATAGAAGCTATAAAAATTCAAATAAAACCCTACCAGCCGGCAGAAGAGGGTGATGATGAACAACTTGCGCCATTAGTGCAACAAGCGCCACCATATGCGATCTACATTACCGGAGGGAGATGGTTGAAAAATTCAGACCGTCCCGAAACAAGCGGAGAAAATCTAGTTTGGAATGATCTCGCGGGACAATTAATACCAGTTGATGAACCTGTAGGCTTGGGTATTCCTTTCCAAATCACGGATAATCCAGTACTGATTCAGGATATAAAAGGATTCGATGCTTTTTTGCTTAATCCATGGCGTGCCTATAGTTTTTCCGGTATGGCAACCCCCGTCTATGATAAAAATAGTTATTACGAAATGACAACCACCGTTTCGATCAACATTAATTTAAGCGCCGACACCGGTGAAGCGCTTGCACCATTGGAACCTGATGATGACCGTTTGGCGCCATTGGTACCGGAAAAATAAGCTGTCATAAATGTTATTGCCTTACCTTTTTCAGGAAGTCCGACGGTGTAATGCCAAACTGTGTTTGAAAGCATTTGGTAAAGTAGGATGGTGAAGTGAAACCAACCCGGAAGCAGGTTTCTCTTATGGTAATGTCTTCGGAGCTGAGTAATCCGGCAGCTTTTTTTAGCCGTATGATCCGTATGAAATCATTCGGTGTTACTCCGGATATTCCTTTTACTTTCGCAAAGAAATTGGAGCGTCCCATACAGAGTTCTTGTGCTAAAAAGTCAACGGTTAGATAGGGCTCCGCTATGTTCTCTTCTATAATCCGAGACATTTTATCCAGAAAAATCTTGTCGATATTGGTGTTGGCTACTGTTGATAGCGCTACCAATGGCTCTTGCATAAAGTTATCTCTGATTCGTTTTCTGTTCAACAACAAGCTTTTTACCTGCGCCTTTAGGAAATCCGAAGAAAATGGTTTGGCAACATACACATCGGCGCCGTAATCCAATCCTTGAATCTGGTCGGTTTCGCTTACTTTTGCCGTTAATAATAAGATGGGGATATGGCTGGTTTGAATATCGTTTTTTATCCGTGAGCATAGTTCAAATCCGTCCATTTTGGGCATCATGACATCGCTTATTATTAAATCGGGCTGTTTCTTTTCGAGTTGCTGTAAGGCGTCTTCTCCATCAACGGCGGCAATTACTTCGTATTGTTCTTTAAATAATCCGGACAAAAAAATCAATAAATCGGCATTGTCATCTACAATCAATAGAGAATTTCTTGCGGTTTTAGTGAATAAAATGTCATCCCTGCCTTCAAGTTGATCGTTATCCAAATAATACGGAGCGATCTCTTCCTTTATGCTATTGGCAGGGTTATTATTTTCTGCCGGCAGTTCTATTATAAACTCCGATCCTTCTTCTTTTTCGCTTTTGAGTGTGAGTGTGGCATTTAAAAGCGTGATTAAACTTTTTACTAAAAACAGTCCTATACCTGTGCCTATTTGGTCATTTAGGTTGTTTTGGCGGATCTGATAAAAAGGTTTGAATATGTTTTTCTGTTCCACTTCATTTATTCCTATTCCATTGTCCTTTATCCGTAGAGAGATTTGTTTTGTTTTTTCATCTTCGGTCAATTCTATCCATATGGTGTTGGAGGTGAATTTTAGGGCGTTGGATAAAAGGTTGCTGACAATTTTAGTGAGGGCGTCGGGGTCTGTATAGAGATAACATCCCTTGGGCGGCAATGCGATATTCAGTTGAATGTTTTTTAAATCGGCCGATAATTTAAATCTCGTGTAAATATCGGCTACGAGTTCGTTTAAGTTTATCGTTTGAAAATTTAATCTTATTCCGCCTTCTTCTATTTTTCTAAAATCCATCAATTGATTGACAAGGGTAAGCAGTCGTTGGGCGTTGCGTTCAATGATCTGTAAATCGGGCATAAAATCGGTAATCTTACCTGTCGACTGCATGATGTGGTCCAGTGGCGCCAGAATTAAGGAGAGAGGGGTCCGTATTTCATGTACTACATTGGTAAAGAAGTCAATTTTAGCATCATAAAGTTGTTTCTCTTTTTCAATTTCCAGGTATTCTATCTTTTTCTTGTGCTCTTTTTGCATTCGATGCAAGAAATAATAAAGCAACCCCAGCAAGAGAAGGACATAGATAATAATAAAGGGCAGGGAGAGCCATGCCGGCGGTAGGACTTTGATGCGTAAGGATATGCCTTTTTCATTCCAAACGCCGTCGCTATTGGCGCCAATGACGCGTAAGACATAGTTCCCTGCAGGTAAATTTGTGTAACTTGCCCGGGGTATGTCTTGTATTTCCGTCCACTCTTTCTCAAAACCCTCCAGTTTGTATTTGTATCTGTTTTTCAGAGGGCTTATGTAACTCAATGCGGCAAAATTAATGCTGAAGATGGAATGTTTGTTTTTCAGTACGATTTTTTCTGCATATGTAATGGATCCCTTAAGTGGCGAGTCGCTGGTTTCACTGTCCACGTGCTTATTGAAAAGGGAGAAGTCGGTAAATACGAGTTGGGGCGGGCGGTAATTTTGTTTTATTTCGGTAGGCCGGAATCCGTTAAATCCATTTATACCGCCAAAATAGAGGGTGCCATCTGACATTTTTATCCCTCCGTTGGGCGAGAATTGGTCGTCTTGCAATCCATCGTATTTGGTATATACTTTCCAGCTGTTTTGTTCCGGATAATAGCATAGCAGTCCGTTACTGGTAGAGAGCCAGAGTGTGTTGTGGTCCGGTATGATCTTATAAATCACATCGCTTGGAGCGCCCGTTAAAGGAACGGGAATAAAGATGTTTTTATCATAATCAAAATAACAAAGGCCTTTACCGTCTGTACCTATCCAAAGTTTCTGTTCTTCGTCAATGGCCGCTGTTACAATCTTATTGGATGGAAGCCCGTTACTCCTGTTGGAGTCATAGTGGTAGTTTTCCCACAGATTGGTTTTGCGGTCTAACCTGAAAATACCTTTATTCAATGTCATTACCCAAAGAAAACCTTTCACATCTTCCAATATATGCGTCACATCGGCCGAGCGCATCTGTTCAATTCGGGTAAAATCATCACTGAGCGGGTTATAACAATTCAACCCCAGTGAAGTGCCCACCCATAAAACTCCGTATATGTCTTTGTATAGAGCATACACTCCGGACGAATAGAGCGAATGGGACGAGCCATTGGTATTGTAATTTTTTATCTTTCCTGTTTTAAGGTTGAGTACGTCCAATCCTCCCATATACATCCCTACATACAGATGGTCTTTATCCCACAGCAAAGCGTGTATATTTTCATACGTCACTTTGGTTTGATAAGATATAAATTCGTTTTTTTCCCTATCCCAGTAATACAATCCGGCATCATCGGTCCCTAACCATAAGTTTTCTTTTTCGTCTTTCGCAAAAACGCTGACGATACGCCCGTTGATAGAAGTATTTGAGCGCCCGTAATAAGAAAAGTTTGTATTGTTGGGCGCCAGATAGTTTACACCTCCAAAATAGGTGCCTATCCAAAGCCCTTTTTCGTTGTCAATAAACAGGGAGTGAAGAAACTTGTCGTTCAACCCTCTGTAATTGTTTTCCGCAGGTTTTAGCCAATTTATTTTACCGGAAGCAACGGAATACGAAATAAGCCCTTCGTCGGATGCCAAAAGCAGGGTGCCGGGTTCATACTCCACGATACTTCTTATTTGAAGCATATGATACGGGTACTCCGGTTTTATGACTGGATTGAATTTGCCGTTTTTTCGGTCAAAAAGGAAAAGTCCCTTTCCGGCATTGCCTACCCATAAATTGGCTTGCGAATCTTCAAAAACCACTAGATTCTTGAGTGCGTCGGCATCGATATAAGAAGAGAATGCATGTGTTAACGGATTATAACTACAAATCCCTTTGTCAATAGTAGTGATCCAGATGATACCGGACTTATCTTCGGTAATGTGTTTTATGTTATTTGACGGAATTTGTCCGGCAGTATATTGCAATAACTTTCCGTTGGCTGAATAACAAAAAACACCCTGGCCCACCGTGCTAATCCACATATTGTTGTGGCTGTCTTTAAATACGTAACTTACGTACGAGTGTATTTTCACACCGCTATCGGTAGCCTGCTCAAAAGGTAGAAATGAGCCTTTTTCTAGACTGTAAAGGGTTAATCCGCTGTCCGAAGCAATCCACAAACGGCGCAAATGATCTTCGCTTATGGAGTAAATAACATTTCCGAGAGTGATTTTATCCGATGAATTTTTAACTACGCTGATGTGCAATCCATCAAAAGAGTGGAGCCCGTTAATAGTACCAAACCACATAAGCCCTTTGCTATCCTGGAAAATACTATACACCGCGTTATTCGACAATCCGTCATTGATGGTGTAATGCCTGAAGAACTGTCCGTGAACAGAGAGTACGCAAAACAACATAAGGATTATAGAATAATATTTGAGGCGTTCTTTTTTCATTTACCAGGATTGAATTTAAAAAAAGGCAAATCTATTTTTAAAGTACAATGTTACGTTTTTTTTGGTATCCGGACAAATGTTTTGCGACGCAAAACTTCACAGCGACCTTAATAAGTGAGCCGTCAGCAGAGTGTTATTCGTTACATATATTTCCTGCTTCTTCTCTCAACGAGCATTTCAGCAACATTTCAGGCCCGATGCCTACATAACCGTAAGAGGGATCTTTTACGCGTGCAGAGATGAAATCCCGATACCAATCCAACCAGGGGAACTTATAGTTGTAAATTTCGGCAGCGTGCACCCTGAGACCGTCGCCTGCTTGCTTCGGAAGGACGCAGCCGCGTGATGTGTAATACACTTCGCCCACGGTATGCAGCCACTCGTGGATCCACATGCCCGGATCATTGTTCCCGAAATAAGACAGTTTATCTTCTATTGTCCCGTTGCCCACATCAAATTTGATGGTTACATAGCCCGTTTTCATGCTGCTGCTCATAGGCTGGGTCCAGCCCAGGCCTAAATAGTTGCCCGCCAGTTCGCATTCCTCGAACTTTTCGCGCCAAAAAACGAATATACAGTCATAATCGCCCGGTTTTATATCGATATGCCGGGTGAGTTCTTCAGGCTCCAATACATATCTGGAATCTGATAGATTTACTTTTACGGTTTCATCCAGGTCTTTTCGTGTAACTTCCCATTGCATGGTGCCATAAGCGTATTTTTCAAAATGTTCGGTAATGCTCCATTGGAAATAGTTGTATCCGGCATCTAGCTCTTCTTTGGAAAACCGGGTGGTGCAACCGCCTCCTTCGGCAGCCGATATACCGACCCACAGGGCTTTCCAAACCTTGGGCTTCGGCTGGTCTTCGCCGGTAAACGTCAAGACCGTGTTTTCTTGAAAATCCATCTCTTTTCTAAGATATTTCCAGCTGTCTTTCAGTGCTATTCCTACGACATGTTTCCCTTTTTTCAATGAAACCGCTGCCGGAGCCACTCGCTCGATGTATTTCCCGTCAATGTAAATATACCCTTTTTCTCCTGCCGGAGTATTAATTTCCGCCACCACATTATTTGTAGGGACAGGCGGTTCAGGAGTGTTTTTGCTGCACCCCTGCAAGACTGAGAACAGTATTGAGATAAATATAAAATTTAAAAATATTTTTTTCATAAATTTTGCCTGTTTAATTATTAACTTAACTTTTGCATATTTTTCCGGATAGTGCATGCGAAAGTTACATCCTCTATTTCAATGTAAATTTGATGGTTTCGCTCTCTTTTACAGTAAGAGTTTTTGTTTTGCCGTTTTGTATAATTTCCACTTGCAAACGGTTTTGGGGAATCCGTTTTACTTCAATGTCAAAAACGGTATTAAAAGCGTGGATGCGACGTAGTGCCATTTGGTCCCATTCGGCGGGCAGCCTGGGCGTAAGTGTGAAACTCTTTAGTCCCACGGGGCGGATGCCAAACATTCCTTCGGTGATAATCCGTCCATAGAGCCCGCTTTCGGCAGAGAGGTGACGTTGTTCGCCTTCGGGCCACGCTTCAATGGCATAAGGCACGTGATCGCCCAAAAGGCGCGTTGCCGAATAGTGATGCAGGAATTTTGTAGCTTTTTCCGTTTCGCCTATGGCATATACGCCCCGTAAAGCATAAAGGGTAGAACGATCCCAAAATGTTTCGCTGCCTGCTTGGGTCAGCAGTCCGTTTTCTGTCCATAAGCGGGGAGAGAACAGAGCGTCAATTGTGCCGGAAACTCTTTCGTTAATTCCTACGGTGAGGGGAATACATATCCAGGAGCGCAGGACATCGTTACCTTTATAATAAGCATAAGTGTTGAATCCTTCTACGGTAGCGCCAAAATATTTTTCTATATTTTCCCGAAGTTTGGCCGCTTGGTCGCGATAGGTTTTTGCTCCTTTCTGGCCTATCTCATCCGCGAGGTAGGCTGCCGACAGGAGTGCATCGTAATAGAGTGAAGAGGTGCAAAGATTGGCGTCGCCCGAGGGAAAACGGTTTTCCAACTCGTCGGTATCCGACATGACTACACCCTGAGGATTCAGTTTCGATTGGTTGTAGTGTAAGCACCATTCTATAAGGGGCCATAGCTGAAGGGCTTCTGCTTTACTGCCGCGTGCCAAAGCGTACCGGGCGGCCCCGTATGCAATCATGGCGGCATCCCCCCTGTCGCCAACGCCGTTCCAAATATCAAGGCCTTCGGCTATGATAGAGCTGGGTATCGGTTTGTTTTCCGGATTCATAAAACGGGCGAAGTGCATAAAAGAGTTTAATGCGGAAGCGTTGCCATACTCATATCCGGTAAATGGGAAGTAGGGATTGATGTACTCTGCCTGATCGTTTGCCCAGATGGCAGCGTAGTATGATTCGCCGCCGGGACCGTGCATAGGCCCGCCTTTGGTTTGGTAAATACTTTCGCAGGCCCGGATTTTAGAAAAGGCAAACATATGGTCTATTATCTTATCGGGAGTTTCGAGTTCCAGATTATTCATCCAGGATGTAACGAGGTTGTCCCTGTTTGCTCTTTCCTGATTAATATTCAGGTCGATAGAGGCTTCGTCTTTTCGATAGGCAGCAATGTAAGCGCTGAAAGACAATTCTTCTCCGGGGTTTAGGTTGAAGGCTCCGTTTTCGACAATGGCTGTTTCTATTCTATAAGTGCCATCCACACCTTTGACCCTATCGGTATAGATCCTGTTTTTAGAGTCGGGTATTTCAATATACAGAGCTCTTTTCCCTGTATTAATGATTTTATATGTTTCAATCAGGAAAGGCTTATCGGTAGAAGGAAAGTATTCGCGCAGCAACGTAAAGCTATCGTCTCTCCATAGGTCAAAGCGGCTTTCTACGGATAATTTCCCTTTGAGGGTTATTTTTTGTACTTTTTCATTTTGCAATTCGCGTCCGTTTACGGTAATAAGATCCAGCGGATTCCAGTTAAAACGACGCATCAGGCTCGCGTGGGTATTGTTAGGTATTGTTCTGAGCAGGGGCCATACCATACTTTTATTGAGGGTAAATGCGCCTTGGCTGTTTACTCCGTAACGAAGCACTACCGATACGCTCTTGCCGCTCATCTCAATGTGATCGGTGTGGGGAATATCGGCACCTATTGTCCAATAGATGCTGCCGTCATCGGCTATTTTCCAACGCTGTTCATTTGCTTTGGCTGAGAATAGGGTCAAAAGAGCAAAGGCTGCCCAGATCAGATTTTTTTTATACATAACGACAGAGAAATTAAGGGATTTGAATAGTAAATAAAATGAATTTTCGGGAATAAAACAAATGTCCTATTCCCGAAAATAACAACTGGTTATTTATATCCCGGATTTTGTATCAGTTTATCGTTCTTCTGAATTTCGCTTCTCGGAATAGGCAATAAATAGTGGTTGGGAACAATAAATTTGCGATCAGGCTGTACGGTGATGATGGTGTATGTTTTATCTCCGTTTGGCTTGCGTACAACTCTTATTCCCTTCCCGGGCATATTGTCTGTCTGTTCAGCTATTTTCCAGCGCCTTACGTCGAAAAACCGATGGTCTTCAAACGCCAGTTCAATCTTGCGTTCGTGCTGTATGCGTTTCAGCAGCGCGTCACCTGTTTCTGTGATATCGGGCAATATTCCGGCTTTTCCGCCACGTGCCCGGGCGCGGATTTTATTCACGTATTCACGGGCAGTAGCTTCATCGCCTAAATGGTATTTGGCTTCGGCGTAGTTTAGGTATATTTCGCCTAAGCGGCAGAATACCCAGGGTTGTTTGCTCTTGTCCGACCAAGCATTTTTTAACGATTCGTCCATGAACTTGCGCAGGGTATAGCTGGTTTTAGCGGCGTTCCATCCTTCGTTGCCGAATCGGCTGCTACGGCCACCGGATTTTCCGTCTTCATTTTCCCAAAAATCCACAACGTCGCCTCTGAACGTTTGTCCGTCACAAAGGATAGACGCATATAAGCGGGGATCTCTGTTTTTCCACGGATCAGAGGTCGCGGTTGCATAGTTGGCCGGATTGGGCATAGTGCCGTCTTCGTTCTCGTAAGAGTCCACCATGCCTTGCAATACACAGGTGGCGGAATATCCTCCCCAACCGTTTGGCGTATTGGTCCAGTCGAAATAGGTGCCAAATTCCTGGGTGTATAAGCGTTGGAAAATAATTTCGGAGCTTCTGGGATTGAGGAATAACCCTTGGTAATCGTTATCCAGGCGGTATCCCAATTTCATCACTTCTTCGGCTGCTGTGGCCGCTTGTTGCCATTTTGCCTTGTCGTTTGTGGTATTCCACAGCGGACTTGCCATATACAACAGCATACGAGATTTCAGGGCAAGCGCAGCGCCTTTGGTGGCGCGCCCGAAGTTCTCTCCGGTCTGTTTTTCGGGCAGCAAGTCGGCCGCTTTCTGAAATTCCTTCACCACAAAGTCGGCGCACTCCTCGTAACTGTTTCGTGGCACCATTAAATCGGGATCATTCAAGTTCAGTGTTTTGGTGATTAAAGGGACGCCTCCATACATATTTACCAGACTCATGTAGTAAAACGCGCGAAAAAAGTGGGCTTCACCGGTCAATGTATTTCTTGACGTTTCGTCGAGCGCTTGCAGCACGTCTAAATTATTGAAAAATATGTTGATGTCCTTTATTTTGGCGTAATAGTCAGACCAAATGTTTATGCCTCCGATTTGATCGGGGGTCATAGCACCGTTGTTTACATTGTGATAACCTTGCCAATTAAAGTTACACATCGATTCATCGCTTACGAATCGTAGTGAATATTGATCTGCATAGACCCAGTCTGCTCCCCACCCGGCTTTTAAGAACGCGTAATGCTTGGTAAGATAAGCCTCTGTGAGGGCAAGGTCTGAAAAGATTCCCTTTTCCGTATAGGAGTCCTTGGGGTCGATATCAAGAATATTACAGGAGGTAAATATGCCTAATGTAATGGCTGCTATTATGTATTTTATTTTCAGTGTTTTCATCTGTTTATAATTTTATTTTCGTTTTTTTTAGAAACTCAATGTCAAACCTACCGTATAAGTTCTCGATTGCGGATAATACTGGCCGGCAGAAGTGGCGCTTGATTCCGGGTCTTGGAACTTAATTTTGTCGATAGTGAATAAATTATTCCCGGTCAAGAACACCCTCAGTGCTTCAATTTGTAGGTTTTTCGTCCATTCTTTGGGTAAGTTATACGCAATTTCTACGTTTTTCAAGCGGATGAATGAGGCATCGTAAAGCCAGAAATCGCTCCAGCGGGTGTTGTTATTACTGCCTGCTTCTTTATCAAACGCTCTTGGATACTTGGCGTTTGGCGTTTCTGCTGCCGAGATCCAGCGGTTATCGTAAAATTCTTTTTGCGTGTTCAGCGCGTAGGGAACGATCATTTGGTAAGCTTGAGCTTGTCCTGTCCACAGCATGCTTGCTTCAAAACCTTTCCAGGTTATTCCCATATTTATCCCGTACACGATGCGGGGAATGTTTCCGTTTGAGCTTCGGATGCGGTCATTGTCCGTTATGGCTTTATCATCGTCTATATCTACGTATTTTATATCGCCCGGCTTGGTGTTGGGCAAGTGTGGCGAATTGTCTATCTCTTCCTGCGTTTGATAGATGCCGTCGGATTTTAGATAGAGCCAGGTATCCATGGAGTGTCCTGTTCTTCTTTGCCAGTCGGGTACATTGGCCGCTTCGTCAAAAAAGAGGATGGTGTTTTTAGTATAGGTGAAATTTCCGCCGATGTAATACTTTATTTCATTCACGCTGCGGGTGTGGTTTAAAGAGAGTTCAAAGCCCTTGTTGGATACTTCTCCGATATTTTGGTCGGGAAGGATGAGTCCGGTATAGTCGGGGATAGAGGCTTGTTTTTTAGTTAAAATATCGTTTCGTTTTTGATAGAAATATTCACCGCTAAAACTCAATAACCCGTTCCATAAAATAGCGTCCAACCCTATGTTTTTAGAGTCCACTTTTTCCCAGGTGATGTCGGGGTTACCGGTACGTCCTACCTTGAATCCTTTATGAAGCGCCGGATCTTCTCCATAAATAGCGCCATTGACCATATTGAATGTGTTCAGGTATTGGAACGCATCTACCCTGTCATTTCCCAATTTACCCCAAGAGGCTCTTAGTTTCAGGTCATTGGCAAAAGGAAGAGCCTCTTGTATGAATTTTTCTTCACTCATGCGCCAGCCTACCGATAAGCCGGGAAAAGTTCCCCAACGTTTGCTCTTCGGGAAATTCATAGAACCGTCGTGGCGCAGCGTGAATTCTGCCAGATAACGGTTTTTATAGGCGTAATTGAACCGTCCGAAGAGGTTCTGGCGGGCCGAAGAAAATGCATTTCCCCCGTTTGTTTTGTCTTTTTCTCCTCCAAAATCCAAATAGTCGGGACGGCTGCTCATATAGTATCCTCTCCAGGCCCAAAAATTATCTGTATCAAACTGATTTTGCTCATAAGCGACAAAGGCTCCGATGTTGTGTATGCCGAATGTCTTTTCATAATTCAATTTCAGGTTGAACGTTTTGGACAAATCATTGGATGCCTCTTGATTTAGGTTAATCATATTGCCGTCCATATTGGTTGTTTGCTTAACGTAGTCGTCATTGACTGTGTCGTAATAGTACGTATCCCACGTATCCCAGAATTTTTTCTCGCTGCGGTAGCGCCTGTCGATAGCAGCGTATCCCGATAAGGATAATCCTTTGGTGATCCAGGGCATTTTTAAGTCAAATCCTATTTTGGTGTCAAGGAAAAGATCCTTCACCTTGTCGTATCCTATATCGCTCCCGTTAGCCAATACCGCCAGGTTGTTCCCGTTTGCCAATCCCGGCCCGGGTAGCCCGTTGGGGTAGTAATCGTATAAAAACGGATAGGCGTTAAAGGCTTCCCAAAACATTGTTCCCGTGCCATAAATGGAATTGTTCCGGTCTTCGTTGCGTACGGCCAAGTCTAAATTAACCGTTAAATAGTTGTTTATCTTGGCATCTATATTGGAACGAAGTTGTGTGGTTTGGAAGTTAAAAACGGTATTGCGGTAATTGGGTTCCTGATAAAAGTAATCCCCCGAAAGATAGTACTTCACGTTTTCGCTACCTCCATTCACCGATATTGAATGGCGCGTTTGTGGTGCGAAGTCGCGAAAGGTCGCTTTCATCCAGTCCGTATCGCCATACTGTTTACGGTTAATCGTTCCATCCAGATATCCGCCCTTGATATTGGCGTATCTTGGATTGGCGGTTCCTGTGTTCCCCACTTCAATTTCATCTGCCCAGGTCATATATTCATAAGCATTTAACAGTTTAGGGGTACGAGTAAATTGAGAGAGCGTATAAGCTCCGTTGTAGGTGATGGTAGGCTTGCCGGTTGTACCTCTTCTGGTGGTGATCAGTATAACTCCGTTTGCAGCTTGTGCTCCGTAAATAGCGGCTGAGGCATCTTTTAATACGTTGATGGATTCAATATCGCTTGGATTGATGCGTTCTAATCCGGCCCTATTGGCTACTCCGTCGATTACAATCAGGGGGCTGTTGTTGTTCAATGTGCCTTTACCGCGTATAATGATGTTTGAATAGTCGGCTCCCGGCTCACCTGAGCGGTTTGTCGCCACAACTCCCGGCAAGCGTCCGGCAAGCGTATTCGAAACATTTGCCATACCGGATGTTTTTAGTTCATCCCCTTTTATGGAGGCCACCGATCCGGTAATCGAAGCTTTCTTCTGTACACCGTATCCTACCACTACCACTTCGTCCAGCAGTTCATCGCTTTCTTTCAAGACGATATTCACCGTACTGTTTCCTTTCACGGCTACTTCTTGTGTTTGCATGCTCACGTAACTGATTCTTAAAATGGCATTAGGTGCTACGTTTGACAATACGTAATTTCCATGTTCATCGGTAGTAGCTCCCTGTGGGGGATTGCTTTTCAGCACTAATACGGATGCGCCTATAATAGGTTCGTTGTTTGCGTCGGTTACGGTTCCTCTTACCGTGATGTTTTGTGCAAACACTCCTAAGGATACTATACACATGCATGTAAATAGTAGAACCTTACGCTTGATAAATGAATTTTTCTGTTTCATCCTCATTTGATTTTTAATTAATAACTTGTTTTTCGATTGATGTTTGGTGTTTTTTGTACAACTTGAGGGAAGAGTGTCTTTATTATTTTATAATTGCGGCATAGCCTCCCCCGTCATACATTTTTATGGTTATTTTATCGTTTTTCTTTACCGTTTTTGTGTTTTTGGTTACATCTCGTGCTTGCCGGTCAACATTTATACCGTCCTCCCAGCTGGTCAGTGTGCGTTCACCGGTAATAAAGTCAAGCGTAATATCGAAGGATGCTCCTTTTTCTCCTGCCATACCGCCAATGTACCAGGTGTCTCCTTTCCTTCGGGCTACGATCACCTGTTTGCCCACATAGGCTTCAAGTACTCTGCTTTCGTCCCACACCACGGGTACGGCGCTTAAAAACTCCATGCTCACGGGCTCCCTGTAATAGTTGGATGGTGAATCTGCCAGCATTTGCAGCGGACTTTCATACACCACATACATGCCTAATTGATGGCAACGAGTTCCGATAGAGGCGGGAAGGTCAAACCATATTTTGAAATCCTTTGCATGGAAATTCTGCATGGCTCCCGGAGTGTAATCCATAGGCCCGGCCACCATACGTGAAAAGGGTAATATCAGATTGTGTGTGGGCGTAACAAATTCTGCCCATTTGTGATTTTCTAATCCGGCTACACCTTCGGAAGTGAGTACGTGGGGAAATGTTCTTGACCATCCGGTGGGTTTGTAAGCACCGTGAAAATCTATGAGCATTTTATATTGAGCAGCTTCTTTGGCCACGGTATAATAGAAATCGACCATACGTTGGTCATCCCTATTCATAAAGTCAATTTTTAGCCCTTTAATGTTCCATTTTTTATACTGTTCAAAGGCTTCTTTCATTTTTTGTTCAAAAGGTACCCAGGATACCCAAAGGATGATGCCCACGTTTTTTTTCTCCGCATAAGCAGTAAGTTCTTCCATATCCATCTGGGCGATGGGCTTGGTTACATCCCAATCTTCGGACCAACCATCATCAATAACGATGTATTCTATCCCGTACCTGGAAGCAAAATCAATATAATATTTATAGGTGTCGGTGTTGATACCGGCTTTAAAATCTACATCGTATAAATTGTTGGAGTTCCACCAGTCCCATACTATTTTACCGGGTTTTACCCAAGAGTAGTCTCCTGTTGATTCGGGCGCTAATTTATATACCAATTGACTGAGCATTAAATCTTTGTCGTTTTTAGCAATCACCATTGCCCGCCACGGATAATTTCTTTTCCCTTCCGTTTTTGCGAGGTAGGCAGCACGTTTCGTGGGGTAACATACACGCCCTTCCGTCGGTTTTTCTTCCAACACATAGGCTGCAAATTTACCTTGCAATTCATGTTCGCTCTGTTTTTGTAAAAACATTCCCGGATAGCTTTCCAAATCGGATTCTGTAATCAGTACGCGCGCGAGCGAATCGGTTTTTATCAAGACCGGTGTGCTGCAAAACTTATCCGTTATTATTTCAGATAATTTAATGGGATAAAATTGAGGTTGTTGTGCAGAGATCATGCTTCTCTCTTCGGGAAATAAAGCCGTATAGTCATCGGCAAAATTATAAGTAACATTTTCACTGATCACTTTTACAGGTTTGCTGAAATTGGTACTGAAACGGTATGCCAAACCATCGTCATAAACCCGGAAATGGATGTTGTAAGCTGCAGTTTTTAGCGTCATTTCGTTGTAATGGTCTGCGATAGTTTCCGATTTTTGCCGTATAATTGGCTTCAGTATGCCATTAGCGCTAAAGTGATCCACTTTTGTTACTTGCATATTATTACCTATTTCCATTCCATTGTCAAAAGTCATAGAAAGTGGGGATGGCTTTAGGATAGTTTTACCGTCGACGCTTACCGTGTAGGTCGTATTTGCACCTACATTCACATCAACAATAATAGTTCCGTCAGGAGACATTACTTTGTAACTTTTAGCATTTAGGGTTAACGCCGATAGGAAGAATATAACCCATATAACATTTGTTTTCATCATAACTTAAAAAAGGTTGTTTGGAAAGTATTATGTGGACAAAAGTAGGATAAAGTGCGACCTTTCGTTATTAGAATAATCCGATTAACAACAACTATCGTACGGAACGCATAACTCGGAAGTCCAGAATTATGCAAGAAAAATCCAAAAACCTGCTGCCGGGATTATGGCAACGGGCTTCAGCATTTCTGATAAGATCAAACGGGAATTTAATCATTAGCCCTCACGTATTCGGTGGTGCTGAGTATGGCGATTGTGCCGTCGCTCACGGCTGTGGTTACGCTTTACGATAAACGATTCGGTTAATATTTTTATGATTTTTTGATATAACTTTCAACAGGTGAAATAATTTTTATTATTATCCTGTTAGTACAAGGGATGTGATGCCGGAAGTATCCCTTTTAAACCCTAAGCAAAAGTTAAAAAGCGAAAAATAAAACGTTAAAAATGAAAATAGTTGTTGAAATTTAATTTTTTGTTATTTAATTTGTCAGACAAATAATATTTATAGTATCTGAAAAGATGATTCTATGGAAAGACTTAAAATTCAAAATAACTCTGTCACCCTTGTAGATCAGGTTGAAGACAAGCTTTTGAGTTATTTTAGAGAGAAAGATCTAAGAAAAGGAGACGCTATTCCCAATGAAATGGAGTTAACAGTATCGCTGGGTGTTTCAAGGAGTGTAGTACGGGAGGCGTTGAGCAGGTTAAAAATGATGGGTATCGTTGAAACCCGTACCCGTCGTGGAATGATTCTCTCGGAACCCTCCTTACTCGGCGGAATGAAAAGGGTTGTGGATCCCCGGATATTAAGCGAGGATACTCTGTTTGATATACTGGGATTCAGGATAGTACTTGAAATAGGGATTTGCAGTGAAATATTCAGAAAAATTACCCCTGCCGATATTGATAGCCTTGAAGAGATTGTAAATGTGGGGATCATGTATGAAAACAACGAATATGCTCCTTTCAGTGAGTTTGCCTTTCATGCAAAATTGTATAAAATAACTGGAAATAAAACTATTGCTGAATTTCAAAACATTATTCATCCGGTAATGACTTTCGTGAAGGATAAATTTCAGGAGTTCCTGGCTCCGATAAATATTCAGTTGAAAGAAGAAGGACGCATAGTTACTCATCAGGATCTGCTGCAATACCTGAAAGATGGAGATGAAGATGGTTACAGGAAGGCATTGGAGGAGCATTTTGAGGTTTATAGAATTTTTGTAAATCGGAAAAACGAATATAACGCAGCCATGAAAAACGGCAAAGATAACGATTGATACTGCCGGTAATGAATGGAAAATAACCAATTTATATAAAATGTATGATTAATTATCAAAGACTTAAGGGGTTGATAGCTGCAACTTTTACGCCCATGTATGCGAATGGTGACATAAACTATTCCGTAATCCGTGAATATGCGCGACACATAAAAGATTCGGGCATATCGGGTGTATTTGTCTGCGGAACAACCGGAGAATTTACCTCATTAACAACAGCCGAAAGAAAGCGGATTTTAGAAGAATGGATAAGAGTGTGTGAAGGGCAATTTAAAGTCATTTCTCATGTTGGAAGCGACAACCAGCGTGAGGCGATTGAGTTGGCTCATCATGCTGCAGTAAGCGGAGCTGACGGCATCGGGTGCATTGCTCCTTCTTTTTTTAAACCGGAAACGGTGAAGAATCTGATAGATTTCTTGGCACCAATCGCTGCTTCTGCTCCGCAATTGCCATTTTATTACTACAACATGCCATCAATGACAGGCGTAACCCTTTCTGTAGCGCAATTCCTCCATGAAGGGAAAAAAACAATTCCGAATCTGGCCGGAGTGAAGTTTACGCACAATAACCTGATGGAGATGAGCGACTGTATCCATCTGGACAATTGTGCCTTTGAAGTGTTGCATGGCTTTGATGAGACGCTCATTTGCGGATTGGCGCTGGGAGCTGTGGCTGGCGTGGGAAGTACTTATAACTACCTGCCATCTGTTTACCTGAATATCATGAAAGCAATGGAAGAGAGTGATCTGCAGAGAGCGCGAGCCTTTCAGATGCAGTCTGTGGAGATCGTTAAGATCATTATCCGGTACGGAGGAGGGATTAGGGGTGGCAAAGCCATTATGAATCTGATTGGAATTGAATGCGGGGCGTGCCGGTTGCCTCTTTCTCCTTTTATTAGTGAGGAGTATGATGCGCTCAAGAAAGATCTAGAATATATTGGTTTTTCGGTGAAATAAAAGAAAGGGGTCTGTCTTACCATACACTACCCCTCTCTACATTAATTTTAAAAAACAATTATTTTTAAAATCAGTACAAAGATGAGAAAAATTTATCGATTTTTGGCATTATTAATTGGCTTAATCGCCTCAATTACTTTTCTCCGGGCACAGGAGATTGCCGTCACGGGCGAAGTGCACGATAACGAGGGTGAAACCTTACCCGGTGTTTCTGTGGTTGCTAAAGGCACCATTCATGGTACAGTTACTGATATAGACGGAAATTTTAAACTGGCAGTTACTTCCGGCACGACCCTTGTATTTTCTTATGTAGGTTACCAGACATTGGAAATCAAGGTGACAGACTCTCGGAAAATGAATGTTGTTTTAAATACTTCGACTGTAGGGCTGGACGAATTGGTTGTTGTGGGTTATGGAACGCAATCCCGGCGTACCATTACATCTGCCATTACGAAAGTAGGTGGAGAGGTGCTGCAAAATGTACCTGTGAATACAGTTGGTGAGGGATTGAAAGGTAAGATCGCCGGCACGCGTATCTATTCAAACAACAACACGCCGGGTGAAGATGCAACTATTCGAATTCGCGGCGGATCCTCCATCAACAAGAGCAATGAACCGCTTATCCTTGTCGACGGCGTGGAGAGAGCTTTCGGCGGGATAAATCCTAATGACATAGAATCTATTGAAGTTCTTAAAGATGCTTCATCCACAGCAATATACGGTTCGAGAGCCTCTAATGGCGTGGTGTTGATTACCACCAAAAAGGGATCTGCCGGAAAAGCTCCAAACATTACATTCGAAGCAAACATGGCGTTGCAGGAAGCGGGAATGCTCTACAAGTTCATGAATGCTGAAGATTATTTGAATATCGTACGTCCCGCGGTGGCTGCCGGACCCAACGCAAAATTCAACTGGATGGATGGTTATTCGGCCAGTTCCGGTAATACAGCCACCTCCATCTATTCCACTCGTTATCTGGGCGAAGGGGAGGCAGTGCCGGCCGGTTATCATTCTATGCCTGATCCGCTTGATCCGACAAAAACCCTGATATTTCAGGACAACAATTTTCAGGATGAAATTTATAAACAGGCAGTATGGCAAAATTATTATGTTGGCCTCGATGGTGGCAATGAGGGGGTTCGTTATAATGTAAGCCTTGGATATACCGATGATGCCGGTATAGCTTTAGCAACAGGTTTTGACCGGTTGAATTTACGAAGTAACATTGATGTGAACATTAATAAATATTTGTCATTAGTTGCCGGGTTCGATTATTCCAGAGCAAATTCACAGGAATATCCCAATCAGATGAACGTTATCTCCCGCGGCCTGGCAACTCCTCCCACTCAGAAGAAATACAATGAAGATGGAACTCCCACAAAAGGATACAATGCAACTTCGCCTAATCCGTTATGGTATGCTTATTATAACGACCAAGGCCGCGAAGACAAAAGATTATCTGCTTATGGAAAACTTACCTATCGCATTTTCAATGGCTTGAAGGTAGAATCACAACTCTCAACCTATAATCATCATTACACGAGCGACAGTTTCCAGAGAGCCAATGAATTTAACGGACTTCGTCCGGCCAGTTCATCATTTGGAGAGCTGAGACGTGATAAGCTAGAGACCTATGCAACCTATAACAAAGGAATCGATGATCATTCCTTCTCAATGATGGGGGGATATTCCTATCAAAAGGACGATAACCGGTCTCTGGGAGCATCAGTTGACGGGGCAAGTTCAGATAAAGTGGCCACACTGACTGCCGGTCCTAATAAAAAGGATGCTACAAGTAGTTTTACGCGGGATGTAACCATCGGTTATTTTGGTCGTTTGACTTATGATTTTCAGAAAAAATATCTGTTTTCTGCCACATTCCGTGAGGATGCCTCTTCCCGATTTGTCAAGGGAAAGCAGTGGGGCTTTTTCCCGGGACTTTCTGCCGGTTGGATTATTTCTGATGAAGCGTTCATGCAGGAAATAAAGAACCTTGATAACCTGAAACTCAGGGTGAGTTACGGTCAGACAGGAAACAACGCAATCGGCCTGTACGATGCATATGGCAAGTATTCAACTAATGCCCGATATGATGGCAACGCAGGTATCATTGCTTCCACCATGCCCAATATGGACCTGACCTGGGAGACATCTACGCAACTCGACTTAGGTTTCGATCTGTCCCTATTCAACAACCGCCTTACCCTGGCAACCGATTATTTTGATAAAAGAACAGAAAATCTTCTCTTCAGTAAAGAGTTGCCTAATACTACCGGTTTCTCTTCAGTACAAACCAATATAGGAGAAGTGAAATTCTATGGGTTTGATCTTGAAATTGCTTCTACAAATATCCGCACATCAGATTTTGAGTGGGACTCTAAATTTACGTTGAGTTTTGTAAAAAATAAGGTATTGAAGTTGCCGGATAATGGCCGGGACCGTAATCGGATTGGCGGCATCACACTGGCTGACGGCACTGCCTTTGGAGGTACTGCTGAAGGAGAGCCTCTCTACCGTTATTATGGTTACATGGCAGATTATATTATTGAGACTCAGGAACAGGCTGATAATGCCATGTATGACAATTCGGCAAAAGGATATCGTCAAACTGACAATAAGAAAATAGCAGGCCGGAAACAGATAGGCGATTATGAATGGGTGAATCGTCCCGGAAGCCAGACAAAGAATGGTAAAGATTATATTGACAGCCAGGACCAGTTCCTTTTAGGCTATACTGTTCCCCATACAACCGGCGGATTATCAAATAATTTTACTTACAAAAACTTTTCAATGAATATATTTGTCGATTGGGCTTTAGGTCACTCCATTAATAATAATTCCGAGATGCGTTATTTTATGAACACCTTTGCCAATAACTATACTCTTATAGATAAGGTGAAGCAAACATGGAAGCAACCTGGTGATCAGACGAAGTATGCCCGTTTTACCGCCAATGACCCGGACGACGGGAATTCAAACTTCAGCCGGACCTCCAATGTATTCAACTATAAAGGAGATTATCTCTGTATTCGTGAAATAAGTATGCAGTATAATGTGCCTGCTTCAAAACTGACTAAGTTGGGTATGCAAAATCTTGCAATAACTATTGCGGGCAATAACCTGCATTATTTCACTGCGGTAGAAGGCGTATCGCCCGAAGTGGGAGCCTCTACAACCTATAGTGGCAATTACTATAATTATCCTCCAACCCGCAAATATTCAGTTGGAATAAAAGTTACATTTTAAAGGACAAAACTAAAAAATGAAAATTATGAAAAGTAAAAATATTATTGTCTTTTTGTCAATTTGTGCTCTTTTGACGGCTTGTCACGGAGATCTCGACATCATCCAGAAGAGCGAGGTGTCTGCCAACTCAATGTGGCAGGATGAAGGGGATGCCACATCAGCCGTATATGGCCTTTATAACAGATTTAGATCTGCATTTCAGCAGGGATATATGTATTGGGGTGAGTACCGGACGGGATTATGGGCCGATGGCCTTACCGGTCAGACCGAGCGCGATCAGGTTTATCAGAATCAAATTCCAACCAATCATGAATATGCCAATTGGAACGATTTATATACAACCATTAATCAGGCTAATTTGATTCTCAAATATACTCCACAGATTAAATTTAATGATGAGAAGGCAAAAAATAAGGTGCTGGGTAATGCTTATTTTGTGCGGGCTTTTTGTTACTACTGGATCGGACGAATATGGGGAGATGCTCCGGTATTGTTAGAAGGGTTTGAGTCGGATAAACAGGCCGGATTATATCCCGAACGGGACCTGGCAGAACAAGTCTTTAAACAGGTCGGTGATGATCTCCAGTTAGCACTGAAGTATATGCCTGTTACGGTAACTGATCGTAACCTGGCTTCTTTTACCGCCATTCAGATGTTGATAGCTGATTATAACCTGTGGATGTATAAGGTGCGTGATGGAGGAGAAACCGCGCTGAGCAACGCAGCTAAGGCTATTGATTCAGTGTTGGGAAACAGTAATTACAGCCTGGTGAATGATTATTCTTCGATCTTTAAGAAAGAGAAAGGCCCCGAGGTGATCTTTGCCTGGAGCTATCTGCAGGATGAACATACGGGTGGCGCCACGAATGATTGGCTGGTACCCTCCCAATATATTTCACCCGAATACATTGAAAATCCTGTGAAGGTGGGAAGCCATCAACAATGGTGCTTCTATACGTCTGATTACAAGGCATTACTTTCAGAAAATAAAAACGACCAGCGAACCATGGTCAGCTATCAAACCTTCTATGATGATAAGAAAAAAGGGACTTTCCAGTGGATCAACAAATTTGCCGGCTCTTGGATGAGCGGCACCCGTATTTTCGATTCGGACGTAATTGTATATCGCTATGCAGATGCGGTATTGTTTGATGCTGAGATAAAAAACGCAAAAAATGATCGTACAGGGGCTGTGGCAGCTCTCAACAGAATTGCCGGACGTGCTTATGCAACAGACAATTTCTATCCGAATACACTTACTGCCTCAGAGATAGATAAGTCAATTCTAAAGGAGCGAATGAAGGAGTTTGCTGCAGAGGGTAAGCTATGGTGGGATTATATCCGTTTTAATGTTGCATTTGAAAAAAATCCTTTTCTTGTCGGACGGGACAGCGAGCAGAACGTCCTGTTGTGGCCTGTTGCACAAGCTTCTATCAATCAAAATCCTAATCTCAAACAGACCCCGGGTTATGATAAATAGGGAGTTTTAATATGATCATCAATCATCCGGTTTAACTCCTGCTCATTGATTAACAGAATAGTTCCCAAACTTCAGTGAAATAGTTTAATCGTAAAATATGCATGGATTAAGTGTAGAATATGCCTGAAAATGCGTATGAGAACTAAAACTATTATAGAAACAGGAGTTGATGGCATCTGCCTTCACGAAGCGCACACCTTTGAGTATTATGATGGGTTCAATACAGTTATAGAAATGCGTAACACTTTAGACACTTCCAATAAATGAACTATTTAAGATTATTTAATTTAAAGAAAATAAACGTTAGTGTTTTTTGTCAGTTGACTATTCTTGTATTTTTTGTATTTGTTAGTTGTGATTCGTCCGGTAATCTTTCAATACAAAAAACTACTTGTGAATATCAGGAATCTCCATTTTTGGTAAATACCAGAACACCTCGATTTGGATGGCAGATATTTTCGGACAGAAATCAGGTAGCGCAATCGGCTTATTCTATTGAAATTACTGATGCCGAAAATAATATAATCTGGAACTCTGGCAAGATAAAATCAAATCAGAACCAGCATGTTGAATATTCAGGTGAGAAATTATTGCAGCCCGGAAAAGAATATTTTTGGAGAGTTCAGGTTTGGGATGGAAGAAACAGGGTATCTGACCGGAGTAAAACAAATATGTTTCGTATGGCACCGTATGATATAGAAGCAAACGTCAAATGGATTGATGCAATCACAAAAAAAGAGACAAACCTTCCGGAGGGGAGAAATTACCATACATTGGCAATTTCGGCCGAGGATAGCAAAAGATGGCTGGAAACTAATCCGTTATCGAAACGAAATATATATTTGAGAAAAGATTTTTTATTAAATAAACCGATCGAAGAAGAAATTATTTATATTAGCGGGCCGGGACACTATGAATTGTCTTTAAATGGAAATAGGATAAGCGATGAGCAGTTTAATCCCATGTGGAGCGATTACGATAAAACGGTTTATTGTAATGCATATAATATAACAAAAGAATTAAAAGATAAAAACACCATAGGTGTTCTTTTAGGTAACGGCTTTCATAATGAGCAAGGTGGGCGTTATACCAAAATGCAAGTGAGTTTTGGACCGCCCACGCTGTTTTTCAAGAGACAGAAGCGGAAAATATACTTTTATAAAAATGTTGAAATAAGATGAAACTATGAAGCGCATATTATTTTTCACCGGTTTATTATTACCTTTTCTTAATGTTTTTGCTCAAGATTTATCCTATAAACACGAAGAAGAAATTCTGCTTTATCCTCGCCTGAAAGAAAAGGTTGAAGAAGTGCATGTGCCCGATTCTGTATTCGGCTTACTGGTAAGGAAAGTAACGAATCCGTCAATCGTGCCATTTATTCCCATAAATGGTGAAAAAAATAAAAGCGCAGTAATTATCTGCCCTGGCGGAGGTTATCACACGATGTTAATGGAGAGAGAAGGTTATAAAGTAGCCGGAGAGTTTGCAAAGAATGGAGTGGTTGCTTTTGTGCTCAAGTATCGTTTGCCGGATGAAGAGATTGTCCGTAACAAATCATTTGTTCCGCTGAGCGATGCACAAAGAGCCATTCAATTAGTACGAGAAAATGCCGCAAAATGGAATATTGACCCTGCTAAAATCGGAATTATGGGGTTTTCGGCTGGTGGTCATTTAGCAGCATCATTAGGTGTCCACTACAATTCGACACTGATAAATAATAAAGACAAAATTAGCTTGAAACCTGATTTTATGATTCTTATTAATCCCGTTATCAGTTTTACGGACACCATAGGGCACATTGGATCGCGTGATAATCTGTTAGGAAAAGCTCCTGACAGCAAATTAGTTGAATTTTTCTCAAATGAATTGCATGTCAATAAAGAGACACCTAAAACTATTTTGATTCATACTGATGATGACCAGGTTGTTCCGGTAAAGAATAGTTTGTTCTTTTACCAACAACTGAATAGAAATGATGTGCCCGCCGAGTTACACATTTATTCCCGGGGCGATCATGGATTTCTTCAAATCCCCGAATTCGAAGAGTGGTTTGATAGATGTATCCGATGGATGAAAATTGAGAAAATAATTAATTAAGAGTTAAAGGTGAAGTTTATATTTTGGATGGCGGTAAAAATGCGGCGTATTTTAATTTGTTCCCGGCAGATACAGATAGTGAAAGAATAATTATAGAACAAGTCATTTCTAATCTGAACGATATGAAGAAAAAAAGAAGAAATATCACCAATCCGTCTTGTGAGAACAACGGACAGGCGCATATGACAACAAACAGGCAGGAGCAATCAGCTATAGCGCAAAGAAAAATACTGTTTTTATTTTCTTTGATGTTACTGATAATCTCATGCGGATACAGCGACGATGTAGAAGTCGAAATTGACTCACCAACCCTTCCCGTATTGGCAGGAAAAGAGTACAACCCGGTGCAAAAAATCAAATTGATTCGCGAGAGAACCGGCCACGCAGAAGAAGAGTATATGCTTGAAAAATTGATACTTTCTCTGAAAGGGACGACCGATATCGGCGATATAGCAAAAGTATCGCTCTTTAAAGCCGGTGAGAAGGGTAACTTTGAAACAAGGATAGCAGTAGGGGAAGCAGTGCCGCAGGGTGACATGGCGGTTTTTACCACTCACTTCCCCATAACGGAAGATACACTTTCTCTCTGGGTTTCAGTTACGCTTAAAAAGAATATCGACCTGTCACACAAAATAATGATACGATGCGAAGAGATCGTAACTGATCAGGGAAAGGTGAAAATTCCGCCTTACGATACAAAAGGACTGAGGGTGGGGGTGGCGGTCCGTCAGCATATGCAGGACGGGGTACATACCTCCCGTATTCCAGGCCTGGCTACTTCAAAACGGGGTACCCTGATGGCTATTTATGACGCACGCTATGAGAGTGCGCGCGACCTGCAGGGGCATATGGATATCGCCATGAGCCGGAGCCATGATGGCGGGCGCACATGGGAGCCGATGCAGGTGGTACTGGATATGAAAGAGTGGGGCGGCATGCCGGAGAAGTACAACGGCGTGAGCGATGCCTGTATCTTGGTGGATGACCATACCGGAGATATTTATGTGGCAGGCCTCTGGATGTATGGCCTGCTCGATAAGGAAACCGGAAAATGGGTTGAAGGGCTAACAGCAGACAGTACCCGTTGGCTGCATCAATGGCTGGCCAAAGGTTCGCAGCCCGGCTTTGGCGTAAAGGAGACCTCACAGTTCCTCATCACCAAGAGCAGCGATGACGGCCTCACTTGGAGCGAACCGGTAAATATCACCCGGGCAAAAAAGAAAGAGTGGTGGCTTTTTGCTCCGGCGCCGGGACAAGGGATTACCCTGTCTGACGGCACATTGGTTTTTCCAACCCAAGGCAGGGATGAAACCGGAAAGCCGTTCTCCAACATCACATGGAGTAAAGATGGCGGAAAGACCTGGATAACCGGCAATCCTGCAACCAAAAATACAACTGAGTGCGCGGTGGTAGAACTTCAAAATGGAGATTTGATGCTGAATATGCGGGACAACCGTAACCGGGGAGATGAGAAGGTGAACGGCCGTTCTGTTTTTATTACCGGTGATTTGGGAGAAACATGGAGAGAGCATCCCACCTCCCGCAAAGCCCTCATAGAACCTACCTGCATGGCAAGCCTGCATAAACATATGTATAACGAAGGAGGAGTGGAGAAATCGGTGCTGCTTTTTGTCAATCCGGCATCCACCTTAAAACGAAACAACATCACCCTGAAAGTGAGTTATGACGATGGTAACACCTGGCCCGGGGAAAAGTATATTCTGCTCGATGAATATGACGGCCGCGGCTATTCCTGTATCACCTCTGTGAATGATTCAACCATTGGTATCCTTTATGAGAGCAGTCAGGCGGATATAGTCTTCCAGACCGTCAGGCTGGAAGAGATACTGTAATCTTTCATTGATTGACATTGTTGATATTCAGGTATTCATAATATGTTCACTTTTCTACAAAAAATTACATGATCCGAAAAAAATTTCATTTTATTCATCTCTTTATTTGCGTGGAATTTTTTATTTCTGCCGCTTCCTTCTCCGCCAGAGCGGATAATTTCAACACTCTTCACCAGATTAACCTCTTTTCCATGAAGACATTGGAAGATACTGGCCTCCATGAAGGACTGGCTGGTGCCTTTTTCGGGAAACAGGGAAACTGGTTCATTATGGCCGGGGGATCCTCTTTCCCCGGAGAAAAACCGTGGCAGAATGGTATCAAACATCTTTCGGATCAGGTGTTTGTTTTTGAACAGCTCCCAGGTGGCCAGTTTAATATAGTGTATCAGGGGAATGATCTGCCCATACCCCTGGCGGAGGGTTCTTATGCAACCCTGCCGAACGGATTGCTATGTGTGGGAGGACTCACACCGGACGGCATCACCCGTAAATCCTGGTTGCTGTCTTATTCCGGTAGTGGCATAAGAGTTACTGAATATCCTTCCTTGCCCTTACCGGTGAAAAACTCAACAGCAACAGCGATAGGATCAAAAATTTATTTGATTGGCGGCGAATTGGCAGACGGCACATCGTCCGGCCAATTTCTGGCACTTGATATCACCAATCCGGCGAAAGGATGGGAGGAGCTGCCCAATTTTCCGGTACCGGTCTCGGGAGCAGCCATTGCTTCTCAACAGGATGGGGAGGAGGTCTCTCTATTCTCCTTCGGAGGAAGGGCAAAACTAACTGCAGGTGCTGCTACCACCTTTTACACTTCCGTATATCATTTTCGCCCCTCATCAAACAGATGGGTTAAAAAAGGTGATATACGCCGTGATGATGGTGCGTCCGTTCCTCTGGCAATGGCAACCGCCTCATCGGTGGGTGGCTCACACGTGCTGCTCTATGGCGGAGATACCGGTAATATTTTTAATCAGGTGGAAAATGCTTTGAGTACGGGCGATACAAGTAAAAGAGACAGCTTGTGGATGACTCATACGGGGTTTAACAACAAGATATTGGTTTATAACACCATCACCGATGCGTGGTTTGAGGCGGGAGAAACGTCCAATCCGCCTGTTGCCGTTACGGCAAATGTCTCCGACGGAAAAAATGTCTATATTGCCGGTGGAGAGATTCGCCCCGGAGTGCGCTCGCCCCATATAACGCAACTCTATTACACATCAAAACCCTCTTTTGGATGGATTAACTATCTGGTGCTTTTTCTCTATTTCGGAGGCATGTTGTTATTGGGTTTCTATTTCATGAAACGAAATGAGAGTACCGAGGATTTCTTTAAAGCGGGCGGTCGTATCCCGTGGTGGGCTGCGGGCATAAGTATTTTTGCCACTACCCTCAGCGCTATTACCTTTCTGTCCATCCCGGCTAAAACTTATGCCAGTGATTGGCGGATGCTTGTCTTTAATATCTGCATCATACTGATTGTCCCTATCGTGATCCGGTATTTTCTTCCCTTCTTTACCCGATTTCGGTTGGGTACGGCTTATGAATATCTGGAGATACGTTTCAATCGCACGGTAAGATGGCTGGCCTCAGCGTTATTTGTCATTTTTATGGTAAGCCGTATCGCTATTGTGCTGTTTTTACCGGCATTGGCATTGAACGCTGTTACAGGATTTGATATCTATCTTTCTATTGTGGTGATGGGGCTGGTTACTATTATCTACAGCACCAGCGGTGGTATGGAAGCAGTAGTATGGGGAGATGTGATACAGGGATTTATTCTGGTTTTTGGAGCGCTTGCCGCATTTATTTTTATGGTGCGCCAGTCAAGGTAGTATATTAATCGTCCCTTTGGCAAGGATTAGGCAAGTGTTCTTTGAAAGTGACCTATCATCACCGGCTTATCTGTTCAACGAAAGACGACAGGGAGTGTAGCACGCCGG